>Ga0180220_1000208_pt1 | contig 91251 bp, 78 predicted proteins | sample eDN5th37CBELigBY_FD_151335 | JGI IMG/M metagenome (GOLD analysis project Ga0180220, IMG submission 151335) | Enriched backyard soil microbial communities from Emeryville, California, USA - eDNA 5th pass 37_C BE-Lig BY (version 2) (version 2) | ecosystem: Environmental > Terrestrial > Soil >...
ACGCGAACGTCCTGCGCCTCGTGGCCCGGCCGCGCGCACGCGAGGTGCGCGTGTCGGTCACGCCGCGCCGGCGGTGAGCTGGTCCAGCTCGGCGGCCAGCGCGCGGAGCTGCTCGGCGACCGCGGCCGCCTCCTGCGCCGACGAGGCCGACTGCGCGGTCGCGTCGGCCGCCCCGCCCATCGCGGAGGCGATCCGCTCGACGTCGCCGCGCTGGCGGTCGGCCGCCTCGGCGATCTCCTCGGCGCGGCGCGCGTAGCCGTCGTTGGCGGCCGCGAGCTCGGCGATGACCGTGCCGGCCTGCTGGGCCAGCTCGACGCCCTCGCGCACGACGTCCGCGCCCTCGCGGGCCCCACGCACGGCGTCGCCGCTGGAGGCGGCGACCTCGGCCAGGATCCGCTCGGCGTCGCGGGCGGCCTCGCGCGACTGCTCGGCGAGGTCGCGCACCGACTGGGCGACGACCGCGAACCCGCGGCCGTGCTCGCCCGCGCGGGCGGCCTCGATCGACGCGTTGAGCGCCAGCAGCTCGGAGCGGTCGGCCAGCTCCTCGACCGTGGTCGTGATCTGAGTGACCGTGCGCAGGCGCTCCGACAGCGCCGCGACGTCCTCGGCCAGCGCCCCGACGCGCCCCTGCGTGTGCTCCAGGCGCTCGATGACGTCGGCCATGGCGGCGCGGCCGCGATCGGCCAGCGCGACGGCCTCGGCCGTGGCGGCGACCACGTCGCGCGCGTCGGCGGCGGTGCGCTGCGCCGTGTCCTGGACGCCGTCGACGACGCCGGCGGTGTCGCCCAGCGACGCGGCGCTCTCCTGGGCGGACGCGGCGCTGCGGCCGGTCGTCTCGGTGAGCGCGTCGGCGCTCTGGGACACCGTGAGCGCGCTCTCGCGCACCCGCTCGGACAGCTCGCGCATCCGCGCGACGGTCGCCTCGCGCTCGGAGACCGACTCGTCGAGCTCGGCGTTGCGCGCGTCGAGGCGCGCCTCCTGCTGCTCGGCGAGCTTCCACGAGGCCAGCAGGGCGAGGATCTCGGCGACGACGAACCCGGCGTGGACCGCGGTGCGCCCGAGGATGTCGCTCCAGGTGCCGGGCGTGTCGTACACGTGCTGGGGCGCGATCAGCGCGAAGACGAAGTGGTGCAGCACGATGTAGACGACGGCGAGCGCGAACGGCCGCCAGTCGAGGTACAGCCCGATCAGCGGCAGGACGACGAAGAAGTGGAAGTGGGCGGCGATCGCGCCGCCCGAGACGTGCACGAAGATCGCCGAGGCGGTGACGAGGCCCAGCGAGGCCAGGCACGACCGCGTGGTGCGCCCCCACGCCGGCATCGACGCGAGCACCGCGAACAGCGCCACCGGGACCGCGTCGCCGAGCGTGTGCAGGACGCTGTAGCCCTGGATGACCGAGTAGGCGACGATCGCCGGGACCTGCAGCCACAGGATCGTGACGATCGCCGTGTGGCGCGGCAGCCACTCCTGCTCGGAGAGGCCCCTCAGGCGGGGAAGCGCGTTGACGATGCGGTCGACCATGGTTCCCGGGTAATCGGCCGCAGCGGGCCGAACCCGCAGCCCGGGCCGGTCAGGACGCGAACGCGCGCGGCACCGCGAGGTCGCGGAACGCCCGCAGGCAGTAGCGGTCGGTCATGCCCGCGATCCAGTCGGTCACGCGCTGGGCGAGCGTCCCGTCGCCGGGCGGCAGCAGCTCGGGATGGTCGGCGTAGTGGTGGAACAGCGTCTCGATGAGCCGCTCGATGCGCGCGTGCTCGTCGCGGGCGGGCGGCGCCAGGTACACGCGCTCGAACATGAAGCGCCGCAGCGCGTCCATCGCCGGCCCGGCGACGTCGCCCTGCACGATGTCGCCGGCCTCGCGCGAGCGCTCGACGAGGTCGCGCACGAGCGTGTCGATGCGCGCCGAGCCGGTGGGCCCGAGCGTGGCGATCGGCTCGGCCGGGAGGTCCTCGGGCCGCAGGACCCCGGCGCGCACGGCGTCGTCGATGTCGTGGTTGATGTAGGCGACGCGGTCGACGAGCCGCACGATCCGGCCCTCGAGCGACGCGGGCGGCTCGATGCGGCTGGAGTGGCGCAGGATGCCCTCGCGCACGGGCTCGGTGAGGTTCATCGGCTCGAGCACCTCGACCACCCGCAGCGACTGCTCGAAGTGGCGGAAGCCGCCGTGCTCGGGGAAGCGCTCGCGCAGGCAGCGGTCCAGCGCCTCCTCGCCGATGTGCCCGAAGGGCGGGTGGCCGAGGTCGTGGCCCAGGCCGATCGCCTCGGTGAGGTCCTCGTTGAGGCCGAGTGCGCGGGCGACCGTGCGGCTGACCTGCGTGACCTCGAGCGTGTGGGTCATGCGCGTGCGGTAGTGGTCGCCCTCCGGCGCCACGAACACCTGGGTCTTGTGCTTGAGCCGCCGGAACGCCTTGGAGTGGACGATCCGGTCGCGGTCGCGCTGAAACGGCGTGCGCACCGGCGAGTCCTCCTCGGCGACCGCGCGGCGCGCCGGGTAGGAGCGGACCGCCAGCGGCGACAGGAACGCGTCCTCGTAGGCGCGCTGGCGCTCGGCGATCGTCGGGGTCACGACGCGGACGATAGCGCCCGCCACATACCCCCATAGGGTATGGTGTGCGCATCATGGAACACGCGCACCACACCGACGGCACCTGGCGCACCGCGATCTCCGCGACCCTGCACTGCCTGACGGGCTGCGCGATCGGCGAGGTGCTGGGCATGGTCATCGGCACCGCGCTGGGCTGGGGCGACGTCGCCACGATCGTGCTGGCCGTCGTGCTGGCGTTCTTCTTCGGCTACCTGCTGACGAGCCTGCCGCTGCTGCGCTCCGGGCTGGCGCTGGCCGCGGTCGTGCCGATCGCGCTGGCCGCCGACACCGTCTCGATCGCGGTCATGGAGATCGTCGACAACGCGCTGATCGTCGCGATCCCGGGCGCGATGGACGCCGGCCTGGGCGACGCCCTGTTCTGGGGCTCGCTGGCCATCGCGCTGGCGATCGCCTTCGTCGTCACCGTCCCCGTCAACCGCTGGATGATCGGCCGCGGGCGCGGGCACGCCGTGGTCCACGGCCACCACGCCGGGCACGGCGCGTAGCGATCACGCCGCGTCGGCGGCGGCCGGCTCGGGCGACGTCTCGGCGTCGTCCTCCAGCGCGGCCTGGGCGGCGGCGACCCGCGCGATCGGCACCCGGAACGGCGAGCACGACACGTAGTCGAGGCCGGTGCGGTGGCAGAAGCGGATGCTGTCGGGGTCGCCGCCGTGCTCGCCGCAGATCCCGAGGGTCAGGCCGGGGTTGCCGCGGCGGCCGCGCTCGGCCCCGATGCGCATCAGCTCCCCCACGCCCGGCACGTCGATCGTCTCGAACGGCGAGCGATCGACGATCCGCTCCTCGACGTAGCGGCCGAGGATGCTGCCCTCGATGTCGTCGCGGGAGATGCCCAGCGCGGTCTGGGTGAGGTCGTTGGTCCCGAACGAGAAGAAGTCGGCGTGGCGGGCGATGCGCTCGGCGATCAGGCAGGCGCGCGGCAGCTCGACCATCGTCCCGACCGAGTAGTCGCGCCCGCGCTCCAGGCCCTCCTCGTGGGCGATCCGCTCGACCATCCGCTCCACGTGCTCGAGCTCGCCCTCGTAGTCGACGAGCGGGACCATGATCTCCAGGTGCGGCGCGGGCGACACGTCCTTGGCCGCCCGGCAGATCGCGCGCACCTGCATCTCGTAGATCTCCGGATGCAGGATCCCCAGGCGCACCCCGCGCGTGCCGAGCATCGGGTTGACCTCCTGCAGCGCCTCGACGTGGGCGCGCTCGCGCGAGCCCTCGGGCAGGTCGCCGGGGTGGGGCAGGAACTCGTGCAGCGGCGGGTCGAGCAGGCGGATCGTCACCGGCCGGCCCTCCATCGCCTCGAACAGGCCCGCGAAGTCCTCCTGCTGCAGCGGCAGCAGCCGGCCGAGGCGCTCGCGGCGCTCGTCCTCGTCGTCGGCGAGGATCACGTCGGCCATGAGCTGCTGGCGGTCGCCGAGGAACATGTGCTCGGTGCGGCACAGGCCGATGCCGTGGGCGCCGAACTCGCGCGCCCGGCGGGCGTCGGCCGGCGTGTCGGCGTTCGCGCGCACGTCGAGGCGACGGATCTCGTCGCACCAGGCGAGGACGGTCTCGAACGTCCGGCCCACCTTCGGCTCCACGAGCGGGACGTCGTCGGTGGTGATCGCGCCGGTCGTGCCGTCGATGGCGATGCGATCGCCCTCGTGGAGGACGACGTCGCCGATCCGGGCGGTGCCGGCGTGGAGGTCGATCTCGACGTCGCTGGCGCCGGTGACGGCGGGGACGCCCATGCCGCGGGCCACGAGCGCGGCGTGGGAGGCCTTGCCGCCCTCCGAGGTCAGCACGCCCTTGGCCGCGTGGAAGCCGGCGACGTCGTCGGCCTCGGTGAACGGCCGCACGAGGATCACGTCCTCGTCCGCGCCGCGCTCCACCGCGGTCTCGGCGCTGAAGACGATCGCGCCCTTGGCGGCGCCGGGCGACGCGGCGACGCCGCGCGCGAGCTCGGCGTAGTCGGCGTCGGGGTCGAAGGTCGGGTGCAGCAGCGCGTCGAGCTTGCCGGCGTCGATCGTCGCGATCGCCTCGGCCTTCGTGAGCAGGCCCTCCTCGACCGCGTCGACGGCGAAGCGCACGGCGGCCTGGGCGGGGCGCTTGGCGTTGCGCGTCTGCAGCATGTACAGGCGCCCCTCCTCGACGGTGAACTCGCAGTCCTGCATGTCCTTGTAGTGCGCCTCGAGCGTGCGCAGGATCTCCATGAGCTCGTCGTAGACCTCGGGCAGCCAGTCGCGCAGCTCGGCGATGTCGCGCGTGTTGCGCACGCCCGAGACGACGTCCTCGCCCTGGGCGTTGGGCAGGAAGTCGCCCGACGGCTCGGGGGCGCCGGTGACCTCGTCGCGCGTGAACACCACGCCCGACCCGCTGGTGTCGCCCATGTTGCCGAACACCATCTGCTGGACGTTGACCGCCGTGCCCCAGTCGTCGGGGATGTGGTTGATGCGCCGGTAGGCGACCGCGCGGTCCCCCATCCACGAGTCGAACACGGCGCGGATCGCCTGCTCGAGCTGGGTCTGCGGGTCGGCGGGGAAGTCGTAGAAGCCCTGGAAGGCGCGGGTCAGCTCCCTGAGCGCGTCGACGTCGAGCTCGGTGTCGAGCGTGACGCCCCGCTCGCGCTTCACGCGCGCGATCTCGTCCTCGAAGCGCTCGCCGGGCACGCCGCGCACGACGTTGCCGAACATCTGCACGAAGCGCCGGTAGGAGTCCCAGGCGAAGCGCTCGTTGCCGGTCTTGGCGATCAGGCCCTCGATCGTCTCGTCGTTGAGGCCGAGGTTGAGGACCGTGTCCATCATCCCGGGCATCGAGTCGCGCGCGCCCGAGCGCACCGACACCAGCAGCGGATCGGCCGGGTCGCCGAAGCGCTTGCCGGCCTGCGCCTCGAGGCGCCCGATCGCGTCGCGGACCTGGTCCATCAGCCCGTCGGGGAACCGCCCGTCGCGCATGTAGGCGACGCACGCCTCCGTGGTGATCGTGAAGCCGGCGGGAACCCGGTCGGGCCCGAGGACCCGCGTCATCTCGGCGATGTTCGCGCCCTTGCCGCCCAGCAGCACGCGCATGTCGCGCGAGCCGTCCTTGAAGTCCACGAGCCACCGTTGCATGGCGTCGAACCTACCCGCGGTCGCGCCGCCGTCATCCGGGGCTTGGCGCAGAGCCGGGTGGGGACTTTCGCGACCCGCCGGATCGGGGGTTCACCGCACCGCGGCGCGCAGGCGGACGTGCGCGTGGTGCTCGGCGGTCTCGGCGATCGCCCGCTCGGCCTGGCGCAGCGCCCGCTCCGAGGCCTGCGGGGCGTCGTGCAGCGGGCGGCCGAGCGCCTCGCTCATGAACGTGTGCGCCTCCTCGCCGAGCGGGAAGCCGGCGCCCTCGCAGGCGGTGCAGACCATCCCGCCCTCGGCGCCCGAGAACGCGCTCAGGTGCTCGCGCTCCCCGCAGCTCGCGCACGTGGCCAGGTGCGGGGCCAGGCCCGCGGCGAGCAGCAGCTTCAGCCGGAACGCGAGCTGGTTGGCGGGCGTGGCGGCGCCCGGGTCGGCGTCGAGCAGCGCGAGCTCGTGGCAGAGCAGGTGGTAGACCGGCGGATGCGGGTCGGCGGTCTCGAACAGCCGCCCGACCGCGTCGCAGGCGCGCGCGGCGGCGTCGAGCGAGGCCGCATGCTCGCGCAGGCGCCGGTGCGGCGCGATCGTGTCGGCGGCGGTGACGGTGAGCAGGTCGCTGCGCCCCTCGTGCAGGACCAGCGCGACGCGCGAGAACGGCTCCAGCCGCCCGCCGAAGCGGCTGCGCGCGCGGCGCACGCCCTTGGCGATCGCCCCGACGCGACCGCGATGCTCGGTGTAGAGGTGCAGGATCCGGTCGGCCTCGCCGTAGCGGATCGAGCGCAGCACCACCGCCTCAGCCTTGACCTGGCCGGGCATCTCGCCGTCCCCTCGCTACATTTAGTGAAGTAATGAGCTCCGTCACCGTCTACACCACCGATCCGTGCCCGTTCTGCCTCCAGGCCAAGACGCTGTTGAGCAAGCGCGGGATCCCGTTCGACGAGGTCAACCTCGCCAAGGATCCGACCGGACGGGCCGAGCTGATCGAGAAGACGGGGATGATGACGTTCCCACAGGTCGTCATCGACGGCCAGGTCGTCGGCGGCTTCAGCGAGCTGCGCGAGCTCGACCGCAGCGGCCGGCTCCTCGAGCTGGTCGACCGCGCCGCGTAGGAGTCGAATTTCCCCCACGGGGTCCGCGCGCCCCCGTAGGGTTGCCTCCCATGAGGGCACGGATGCTCGCGTGGGTGGCCGCGATCGTCGCGGTTTTCGCCGCGCCGACGGCCGCGTCGGCCGCCACCGGATACGTCCTGACGTGCTCCTGCGAGAGCGTCGTCACCGTCATCGACACCGCGACGAGATCGGTCGTCACGACGGTTCCCGTCGGCGACGACCCGCGGGGGCTCGCGGTGGCCCGCGACGGGCGCTTCGCCTACACGGCGAACACGGGTGACGGGACGATCTCGGTCATCGACGGCCTGACGCGCACCGTCGCCCGCACGATCGACCTGAACCCCGGCGATGAGCCCTACCTGGTGGCCGTCTCCCCGGACGGCGCGACGCTGTACGTCCTGCTGCAGGACGCCTCGTTCGACACGCGGCTCGTGTCGGTCGACGTCGCCGGCGGCGCGATCACCGGCTCGAGCGCCCCGACGGAGTTCTCTCCGTTCGACGCGCAGGCGGTCATCTCCGCCGACGGCACGAACCTCTACACGCTGGCGGGCTCGGAGCTGTGGCGCTTCGACCTCACCACGGCCGGGTTCCCGGACGAGGAGATCGACACGGTCCCCGACCCCACCGGGATCGCCGTGGCGCCCGACGGCACGCTGTACGTGTCCGACCTCGACGACGAGGTCTTCCACCTGGGGCCGACGGGCACGCCGATCGGCTCGCCGATCCCGCTCACGCCCGGCGGCATCACGGGCGGCATCGCGCTCGACGCCGGCGGCGCCCATGCCTGGATCGTCGGCACGCCGGCCCTGGAGGCGACGGTCGTCGACCTCGCGACGGAGGCCGCGCTTCCGACGTCCGGGATCGACGACATCAGCTTCCTCATCGCGGTCTCCCCCGACGGCGACGGCGTCTACGTCGGATCGCTGACCGACGCGATCCTCCACGTCGTCGACCCGCAGACCCGCGCCCAGGTGGCGACGATCCGGCTCAGCGACGACCCCTTCGACGTCCCGTTCGCGATCGCCTTCGGTCCCACGGTCACGCCCCCGCCCCCGCCCCCGGCGCTCGGCGCGGCGCGCCCGGTCGTCACGTCGGTCGGCCCGGCCGAGGGACCGACGTCCGGCGGCCATGAGGTGCGGATCGAGGGCGCCAACTTCGCCACGGGCGTCCATGTCCTCTTCGGCGACACCCCCGCGACCTCGCAGCAGGTCCTGGGCTTCAACGCGATCGTCGCCACCGCCCCGCCCGGCGCCGCGGGCCGGGTCCGTGTGACCGTCGTCGGGCCCGACGGCCGGCGCAGCACCGAGGACGTCGGCTACCGCTACGTGACGGCGCCCGCGCCGGCCCCTGTCCCGGACAGCGAGCCCTCGACCGGCCCGCGGTGCGTCGTGCCCGACGTCCGCGGTCTGGGCCTGCGCGGCGCCCGCAAGCGCCTGCAGGCCGCCAACTGCACCGTCGGCCACGTGTCCCGCCTGCGCGGCCGCCGCCACCAGCGCGTCGTGCGCCAGTCCGTGCGGCCCGGCGCCGAGCGCCCCGGCGGCTGGGGCGTCGCCCTCGCCATCCGGCCCCGCCCGGCCCGATGAGGGCGCGCACCCTCGCCTGGCTGGCGGCCGCGGTCGTCGCCCTCGCCGCCGCGCCGACCACGGCGAGCGCCGCCACGGCGTACGTGATCACGTGCTCCTGCGAGGACCACGTGACCGTCGTCGACAGCGCGAGCCGCTCGATCGTCGCGAAGGTGCCGGTCGGCGACATGCCCAGCGCGCTGGCGGTGTCGCCCGACGGCCGCGCCGCGTACGTCGCGAACCTGCTCGACGGGACGATCTCGGTGATCGACGGGGCGTCGCACGCGATCACGCGCACGATCGCGCTGGCGCCCGGCGACGAGCCGTACGGCGTCGCGGTCTCGCCGGACGGCGCGACCCTCTACGTCCTGCTCGCCGACGCCGCGGCCGACACGTACCTGGCGACCGTCGACGCCGCAAGTGGCGCGACCACCGGCCGCACGCCGCAGCCGGTCATCGCCTCGCAGGCGACGCTCGTGATCTCGCCCGACGGCCGCGCCCTCTACACGAACCCGCAGTTCGGCGGCCAGGTCGTGTGGATCGACCTCACCCAGCCCGGCTTCCCGGGGACCGACATCACCCCGGCGGCCGCGGTCGGGCCCAGCGGCGTCGCGGTCGCGCCGGACGGGACGCTCTGGGTCGCCGACCTCGGCGAGCAGGTCTTCCATCTCGCCGCGGACGGCACGCCGATCGGCGCCGCGATCCCCGTGAACCCCGGCAACGGCGACCCGTTCGGCATCGCCCTCGACGCGACCGGCGCCCACGCCTGGATCAGCGGCACGCCGCTCACCGGCGGCGGCACCCAGCTCACCACGGCCACCGGGACCACGCAGACGACGACGGGCGTGCCCACCCGGACGCTGGCCGTCGCCGTCTCGCCCGACGGCGACGGCGTCTTCCTGGGCGCCGTCGTGGACCCCGAGCTGTACGTCGTCGACCCGCAGACCCGCGCCCTCACGGCGACGATCGCGCTCGACGGCGACCCGGACCAGATCGTCGTCGGCCGCACCCCCGTGGCGCCCACGCGCCCCGTCGTCACCGCGGTCAGCCCGGCCGAGGGTCCCCTCTCCGGCGGCACCGAGGTGCGCATCGAGGGCGCCAACTTCGCCACGGGCGCCCGCGTGCTGTTCGGCGACACGCCCGCGACCACGCAGCGGGTCCTGGGCTTCAACGCGATCGTCGCGACCGCCCCGCCGGCCGCCGCCCTCGGCCGGGTCCGCGTGAGCGTCGTGGCGCCGAGCGGGCTGCGCAGCACCGACGACGCCGGCTTCCGCTACGAGCTCCTGCCGGCGCCCGCGCTCGCGCCCGCCGCGCCCGGCCCCGGCGGCGAGCCGGCCGGCCGGCCGCGCTGCGTGGTGCCCGACGTGCGCGGCCTGCGCCTGCGCGGCGCCCGCAAGCGCCTGAGGGCCGCCAACTGCACCGTCGGCACCGTCTCGCGCATCCGGGGCCGCCGCCACCAGCGCGTCGTGCGCCAGTCCGTCGGGCCCGGCGCCGAGCGCCCGGGCGGCTGGGGCGTCGCGCTGGCGATCCGCCCGCGTCCCGCCCGCTGAGCCGCCGCCGCGCTACGCGGCCTCGTCGCCGCCCGCGGCGTGCCCGCGCGCGGCGGCCTGGCGCACCGGCGGGACGAGCAGCCTCCCGACGACCGGCAGGTCGAGGAAGCCCTCGACGCTCGCGTACAGGAGCGCGACCTTCGGCAGGTTGCCGAGATCGTCGATGACCATCGACCGCGGCAGCCACTCGGGCTCGAACTTCTGGTTGAAGTCGCGCAGCGACTGGATCTGGAAGAACGGGTTGAGCCCGCGCGCGATGCGCCGCTGCACCCGGCCCCAGAACCCGGCGTCGGCCGCGCTGTCGAGCAGGCGCCCCCACGCGGCGAAGTTCAGCGACAGGCGCTTGACGCCCTGCTGGCCCAGCGCGACCGCCGCGTTGGCGATCAGGAACTCGGTCAGCCCGTTGGCCGAGTCGGGCCGGCGGCGCATCAGGTCCAGCGAGTAGCCGGGGCTGGCGTCGTCGTAGGCCGGGACGAAGCGCAGGAACCCGACCGGCTGGCCCGAGCGGTCGCGGGCCAGCGCGATGCGGAAGTCGGGGTTGACGCCCTCGACGTCCTCGCCCAGCTCCATCGTGAAGCCGCGCTCCTGCGCGCCGTGGCGCCACAGCTCGCTGATCTCGTTGAGCTGGGCGACGAGCTCGGGCGACGCCTCGTCCTCGCGCAGCAGCTCGAACCCGTGGTCGCGCCCGACGCGGTTGACCGCCTCGCGCACCGCCTTCATCCGCCGCCCCTCGAGCGTGAAGCCGTCGCAGTGCAGGATCGCCTCGTCGCCGAGGTAGAGCACGTGCATGCCGCGCTCGCGGTAGAGGTCCTCGTCGCTCTCGCGCACCGCCAGGAACGCGACCGACCAGCCGCGCTCGCGGCAGAACTCCAGGAACTCGTCGAGGGTGCGCCCGGTGTCCTGCGGCGGGCCGATCGGGTCGGCGGCGACCATCGCGTGCCCGCGCACGTACGCGTAGGCGATGAGCGAGCGCCCGTCGGAGGAGAAGAAGTAGCTCTTGTCGTGGCGCAGCGCGAAGTAGGCGAGCGTGTCCGAGCCCCACCGGCGCACGATCTCCCGCGCGCGCTCGCGCGCGGCGGGGTCCTCGGGCGTGCGCTGCGCGAACGTGCGCAGCAGCAGGTACAGCAGGATCGCCAGGCCGACGATGCCGAGCGCCAGCAGCGCGTCGCCGAAGAACTCGGCGAACAGGCGCCGCTCGTAGCGGTAGGGGCCGTCGAGCCCGATCAGCCCGCCGTAGATCTCCTTCAGCGCCCCGCCGACGCCCAGGCGCGGCTCCATGTGGTGCGCCTGCGTGAGCAGCGAGACGAACCCGAACAGGCCCACGCCGGCCAGGTACAGCGGCACGAACACCAGCGCGTCGAGGAGCGAGCCCGGGTCGCTGCGGGCCACGAAGTCGTTGCGGAACCAGACGAACGCGAACAGCAGCGCCAGGTCGACGAGGATCGGGATCGGGTCGGGCCCCTTGAGCAGGTGCACGACGGTCGCCAGCGCGAGCAGCCCCACCGTCAGGATCCACGCGCGGCGCTTGCCGAGGTAGAGCTGGCGCGCGACGGCGATCAGCGCGGCGCCGATCACGACCGAGATCACGTACGTCGTCGTGCGGCCGGGCCGGTCGAGCAGGTCGTCGATGCCGAACGACCAGTCGATGATCGGCACGGTCGGGACGAACGACAGCAGGCCGACGATCGCCGTCAGCCACGACAGCCACGTCAGCGACGCGGGCCGCCGGGTGGGCGCGCGGAACGTCGGGGGCGGCGGCGCGGGCGCGTCCTCGTCGGCCCGCGCGGCGGCGCGCTCCTGTGCGGCGGCCTCGTGCGCCGGCGCGGGCGCCGGCGCCCCGTCGGCGGGGCGCAGCGTCGGGAACAGGATGACGTCGCGGATCGCCTCCGACTCGGTCAGCAGCATCACGAGCCGGTCGACGCCGATGCCCAGGCCGCCGGTCGGCGGCAGCCCGTACTCGAGCGCCATCACGTAGTCGTCGTCGACGGGCTCGGCCTCCTCGTCGCCGCCGGCCTGCAGACGCGCCTCGTCGCGGAAGCGCTGGGCCTGGTCGACGGGGTCGTTGAGCTCCGAGTAGGCGTTGGCCAGCTCCCGCCCGGCGACGACGAGCTCGAAGCGCTCGACGAGGTCGGGGTCGTCGCGGTGCACGCGGGCCAGCGGCGAGGTCTCGCGCGGGTGGTCCATCACGAACGTCGGCTCGATGAGCAGGTGCTCGGAGGACTCGTCGTAGACCTCGCTCATGATCTTGCCCGAGCCCCACACCTCGAGCCACTCGACGCCGACCTGGTCGGCGATCCGGCGCGCCTCCTCGACGGGCATCGACGGGTGCATGTCGACGCCGGCGTTCTCCTTGATGAGCTCGGCCATCGTCGCGCGCCGGAACGGCTTGGCGAGGTCGACCTCCTGGCCGGCGATGCGCACGACCGTGGTCCCGAGCGCCTCCTGCGCCGCGCGGCGGATCAGCGCCTCGGTGAGGTCCATCATGTCGTGGTAGTCGCCGAACGCCTGGTAGGCCTCGAGCTCGGTGAACTCGGGGTTGTGGCGCGTGTCGATGCCCTCGTTGCGGAAGACGCGCCCGATCTCGAAGACGCGGTCCATGCCGCCGACGATGAGGCGCTTGAGCGGCAGCTCGAGCGCGATCCGCATCGTCATGTCGATGTCGAGCGCGTTGTGGTGCGTGATGAACGGGCGCGCCGCGGCGCCGCCGGCCTGGCTGAGCAGCACCGGCGTCTCGACCTCCTGGAAGCCGCGGTCGACGAGCTCGGCGCGGATCGCGGCGATCGTCTTGGAGCGGATCGCGAACGTGCGGCGCGACGGCTCGTTGACGATGAGGTCCAGGTAGCGCTGGCGGTAGCGGGTCTCCGGGTCGGTGAGCCCGTGGCGCAGGTCGGGCAGCGGGCGCAGCGCCTTGGAGAGGAGCTGGAACGAGGTCAGCGCGACCGACAGCTCGCCGGTGCGCGTGGTGACGACCGTGCCCTCGACGCCGACCCAGTCGCCGAGGTCCAGCGCCGCGAAGTCGTGCAGCGCCTCCTCCCCCAGGCGGGAGCGATCGGCCAGGAGCTGGATGGTGCCGGTCTCGTCGCGCAGGTCCGCGAAGTCGAGGGCGCCGTGGCGGCGCAGGGCGACGATCCGCCCGGCGAGGCGGACGGTGACGCCGGTGTCGGCGTCCGGCGCGAGCGACCCGTAGCGGCCGTGCAGCTCGCCCGCGCGCGCGTCGCGGTCGAAGCGCACGGGATACGGGTTCACGCCGCGCGCGCGCAGCGCCTCGAGCTTGTCGAGGCGGTGCTGACGCTCGCCCTCCTCGAAGGAGGCACGCGGCGCGTCGGGCTCGCCGTCGGGCGGCGTGGTGGGCTGGTCGGTGGCGCTCAGATCGGTCGGCATGCTCGCAGGTCCATCGGCGCACGCGCGACCCGCCTTGAGTGCCGACGTCCCGCCGCCGATGCTGCCACGATGCCGCCCGTGCCGAGCACGAACCTCGACGCGATCGTCGCCCAGGCGCGGCGGGATCGCGACCGCATGGACAGCCGGGCCATGGGGACGTTCAGCCTCACCGCGCTGGGCATCGCGTCGGTGGTCGGCGGCGGCATCTTCGCGACCACCGGCGTCGCCGCGGCCGAGTACGCCGGGCCCGCCGTGGTCATCTCGTTCGTGCTCGCCGGGCTGGCCGCGGCGGTCACCGCCCTCTGCTACGCCGAGCTGGCGTCGATGATCCCGGCGGCCGGCTCCACATACTCGTACGCGTACGCGGTGTTCGGGATCTTCCTGGCCTGGTTCATCGGGTGGGACCTGCTGCTCGAGTACCTGTTCGCGGCCTCGACCGTGGCGGTGAGCTGGTCGGGCTACGTGGGGGCGCTGGCGGCGAAGGCCGGCATCGACCTCCCCAACGCGCTGATGAACCCGCCGTTCGGCGACGACCCCGGCGTCGTGAACCTCCCCGCGGTCGCGATCGTGCTGTTCACCTGCTGGCTGCTGCTGATCGGCATGCGCGAGTCGACCCGCGCCAACAACGCGATGGTCGTGCTGAAGATGGCGGTGCTCGTGCTGTTCGTCGCGGTCGGCGCCTGGTTCGTGACGCAGGTGAACTGGGAGCCGTTCGTGCCGCCCAACGAGGGCGCGTTCGGCGAGTTCGGGGTGAGCGGCATCGTCCGCGGCGCCGGCGTGGTGTTCTTCGCCTACGTGGGCTTCGACGCGGTCTCGACGGCGGCGGCCGAGGCGCGCAACCCGCGCCGCACGGTGCCGGTCGGCCTGCTGGCGACCGTGCTCATCTCGACCGTGCTGTACGTGGCGATCGGCATCGTGATGACCGGCCTCGTGCCCTACCACCAGCTGAACGTCCCCGACCCGCTCGCGGTCGCGATCAACGAGGCCGGCTCGTCGCTGGACTGGCTGGAGACGCTCGTCGACGTCGCCGCGATCGTCGGCCTGGCGGCGACCGTGCTCGTGACCTTCTACGGCCAGACGCGCATCTTCATGCGGATGGCGTCCGACGGGATGCTGCCCGACGCGCTCGGGCGCGTCAGCACCGAGACGCGCACGCCGGTGCAGGCGACGCTCGTGTGCGCGATCGCCGGCGCGGTCGTCGCCGGGCTCACGCCGATCGAGGCGCTCAGCAACCTCGTCTCGATCGGGACGCTGCTGTCGTTCACGATCGTGTGCGCCGGGGTCGTCGTGCTGCGCCACCGCCGCCCCGACCTCGAGCGCCCGTTCCGGGTGCCGGCCGTGCACCTCGTGGCCGGCACCGGGATCCTGGCGTCGGTCGGGCTGATCCTCACGCTGCCCGTGTCGACCTGGATCCGGCTGGCGGTGTGGCTGGCGATCGGGCTCGTCATCTACTTCACGTACGCCAAGCGCCGCAGCACCGAGCGCATGGCGGCGGTCGCCGCTCAGGCCAGCGGCCGCAGCCGGTAGCCGACGCCGCGCACCGTCTCCACCGACGCCGCGTGCGCGCCGAGCTTGCGCCGCAGGCCGCTGACCACCGCCTCGAGCGCGTTGCCGTCGCCGTCCCAGGACGCGCCCCACACCTCGGCGAGCAGCGTCTCGCGGCGCACCACGGCGCCGGCGCGCTCGTCGAGGCAGCGCAGCACGCCGAACTCCAGCGGCGTCAGCGAGATCGGCGCGCCGTCGAGCGTGATCGTGCGGGCGTCCGGGTCGAGCGCCGGCCCCTCGGGCCCCAGCACGTCGCGCGCCGCCAGGCCCGCCAGCCAGCCGTCGACCGAGCCGGGGCCGAGGTCGTTGCAGTACGAGGTGAACGGGTCCTCGCCGGACGCCTGCGCGAACGCCGCGAACCCCAGCGGCTCGAGCGTCGGCGCCATCGCCGCGGGGTCGCGCGCGCACGTGTACAGGCGCCGCAGCGCGGGGCGCATCACGAGGTAGGTCCGCTTCAGGTCCAGGTACAGGGCGGCGACCTCGGGCGCGGGCCGCTCGCCGCGCAGGCCGGCCATGAACCGGATGAACAGCGCCCGCTCGCCGCGTCCCAGCGGCTCGCGGCGCAGGTGGGCCCGCCACCCGGCAGCGATCGGATCGCGCTCGTAGAGGCTCACCGGCAGGTCGCCCGGCTCGCACAGCGCCGAGAACCCGGCGATCGAGCCGTCGGCGTCGCGCGCGACGAAGAACGCGCCCGGGACCGCGCGCCACCAGGCGTCGAGCACCGCGGCGCCCGCCGGCGTCTCGTAGCCGCGGGCGATCGCCGCGATCGCCTCGCCGTCGGACGCCCGCGCCGGCTCGATGCCGTACCGCGGCGCGCTCGCCGGGAAGAACGCGTCGCGGACCGCGGGGGCATCGAGCAGGTAGAGCATGTCGGCGGTGTAGCGCCACAGGTCCGCCTCCCCGGCCGCCGACAGCTCGTCGCGCAGGCGCCGCCACCCGGCGGCCCGCAGGCGCCGGTGACGGGGCGGGTCGAGCGCCCGCAGCTCGGCCGCGACCGCCTCGCGCAGGACGTGGTGGACGACCAGGCCGTCCGCGCCGAGGGTGACGAACGGCAGGGCGCGGACGCGCGCGAACGCGTCGGCGGCCCGGTCGGCGCCGAGCATGGCGTCCATGAGCGGCACCGTGACGCGGCGCAGCACGCACGCCGCGTCCAGCGCCTCGCGCGTGGCCGGGTCGAGCTCGTCGAGGTAGACGCGCGCCAGCTCCGAGGTCGCCTGGGCGGCGAGCGTGGCGTCCTCGCCCGTCAGCGCCGACGGCGTCGCCGCGGCGAGCTGGAGCGAGAGCGGGTGGCCGCGCACGGCGCGGTTGATCCGCGCCGCGCGACGCGACGGCACGCCGCGCCGGCGCAGCAGCTCGACGGCGTCGGCCGGCGGGAGGCTGTCGAGCTCCAGCGTCGCCAGCACGTCGCCGTACGTCGCGCTCCAGGCCGCCAGCGGGGCGTCGCGGCCGGCGACGACCACCCGTGCGTCGGCGGGCAGCGCCGGGACGAGCACGCGCCGCAGCCAGTCGTCGAGGAGGCCCAGGCGCTCGTAGGCGTCGACGGTCAGCACGACGCGCCCGCGGCGCGCCGCCAGCGCCGCGGTCGCGGCGGCCGGGCTCTCGACATCGGTCCCCAGCGCCCCCGACAGGGCCCGCAGGAAGCCGGCCTCCGTCGGCTCGGTGCTCTCCCCCTCGACGGCGAGCACCGTCGCGCCCGCGGCCTGCGCGTCGGCGGCGAACGCGCGCAGGAGCGCCGACTTGCCCACCCCGGCGATGCCGCAGACGAACGCCACGGCCGGTCCCGCGTCGTCCAGGAGGCCGAGGAGGAACCCGCGCTCGGCGTCGCGACCGACGAACGCGTCCCCACGCTCGCTGATGAGGGTCTGGAGGGTCCGCTCCACGATCGTCCCTTCGCGGGTCTCGGCGTGAGCCTACCGCGACCCCGGTCAGCCGCTCCTCAGGAAGTCGTCAGGGAACCCCGCCGGGGCGCCCGTAGCGTCGCGGGCGTCCCCTCCGACCCCGACCGAAGGAGTCCCCATGCAGGCCGTACAGACGCAGGCGCTGGACCTGATGCGCTTCACCCAGGTGGGCGGCGGCGAGAACGCCGTCGAGGCGGCGTGGCCCGTGTACCGCGACAGCGGCGCCGCCAGCACCGCCGTGGTCTACATCGTGCTCGAGCCGGGCATGCGCCTGCCCCGCCACACCGACAGCGCCGAGGAGGTCCTCGTCGTCCTCGAGGGCGAGATCGAGGCCACCATCGGCGAGGAGCGCGGGCGCCTGTCGGCCGGCGGCGTCGCCGTCGTCCCGTCGATGGTCCCGCACGGGCTGGTGAACGCCGGCCCGGCCACGGCGCGGATCGCCGGCGTCTTCTCCGCCAACACCGTCGTGTCGACGTTCGAGCGCGACTTCGACCAGACGGGCGGCCGCGTCGTCGGCACCCCGCCGCCGGCCGAGGCGCTCGCCGCCGCCTGACCCCGCCGTCCGACCGACCACGAGGAGCGATCCGACATGGACCTGCTGTACCGCTTCGAGGGCACGCTGGGCGATGTCGCCCCGGTGGGCCTGGCCCCGCACGGGCTGCGCATCGACATCCCGTTCACCGGCCGCCTGACCGAGGGCGTCCTCGGCGACGGCCCGGCCCACGGCACCGAGTACCTGCTGCAGCGGCGCGACGGCGTCGGCGTCATCGACGCCCGCGACACGTTCGCGATCCCGGGCGGCTTCCTGCACGCCCGCGCCCACGGGTTCGTCCGCCCGCCGGCGGACGTCGCGCCGCCGCCGCTGGAGGCGATGCTCGACCCCGCCTACGAGGCGCCCGACCTGCCGTTGGCGATCGACGGCTTCGCGCTGTGCGAGACCGGCGTGCCCGCGTTCGAGCACCTCAACCGCGTGCTGGTGAAGATCGACGGCTGGGTCAACAACGGCACCGGCGAGCTGGTGTTCGAGGGCCGCGCCGCGCACGCGACGCGGCGGCGCCGCCACCCGGCGGGCGGATCGGTGCCGCTGGCGCCCGCCGACCCGGCCTGGACCGTCGCCTCCTAGGGCGGCGCGGCCGCGGCCGCCCCGGCCTCGGGCTCCTCCTGGCGGCGCGCGAGCACCGCGACGCCGGCCAGGACGAGCCCGAGCGCGACGACCGTGGCGATCACGTCCGGCGCCGAGGAGTCCAGCGACTCCTGCAGGAGCGTCACCGCGAGCACGAGGCTCGTGATCGGGTCGAGCGTCATCTGCGTCGCCACGGCGGGCGCCAGCGCGCCGGTCTGCAGCGAGAGCTGGCTGAACGTCATCGACGCGTAGCCGACGACGAGCAGCGCGTACAGCGGCCAGCTCGTGAAGACGTCGAGGATGCCGTCGTCGAAGCGATGGCCGACGACCGACGTGAGCGCGGCGCTGAGCCCGAACAGGATGCCGGTGCAGGAGCCGAGCGTCGCCGCGCGGGCGGCCGCGCCCTTCATCCGGCGCGACGCGACGAGCAGCGGCGTGAGCACGATCGCGCACACGAGGCCGGTGATGAGCCAGTCGCCCAGGGGCGCGTCGTCGCGGCCGCCGTGCGGGTCGGCGATCGCCAGGAACGCGACGAGCCCGACGGTCACGACCAGCGCCGCCCCGATGTCCACGCGCGTGACGCGCTGGTTGGTCAGCCGCGCGCCGAGCGGCAGCGCGAACACGACGCTGAGCACCAGCAGCGGCTGGACGACCGCCACGCGCCCGATCGCCAGCGCGACGAACTGGGCGGCGAAGCCGAGCCCGTCGGCCGCGATCCCCGCCAGCCACATCGGCCGGCGCGCCATCTGCACGAGCAGGCCCGCCGACGACCCCTCGACGGGCTCGTCCAGGCCGGCCTTCTGCTGCAGGACGGTGCCGAGCGCGAAGAAGAGCGCGGCGACGACGGCGAGGGCGATGTCCACGGCCGGGGCAGGCTAGATGATCGGCGCGGGGCGGGCCTCAGGCCACGCTGACCGGCGGGAAGGCCCGGCGCGCGCGCAGGACCTCCTCCCCGCGCTCGGTCGCGATCCCGCACATCACGACGCCGAGCTGGGCGTCGAAGCGCATCGGGTCGCGGATCATCGCGGCGAGCTCGAGCGCGTCGCGCGGATCGAGGCCCTTGCGGATCTCGCCGCGCTGCACGGCCACCGCCCAGAGGGCGGCGAGCAGCGGGTCGAAGCGCGCCCTCACCGGGAGGATCCCGTACGGCGTGCGCCCGACCGTGATGCCGACCGCCCGGATGAAGGCGTCGTCGGCGGTCACCATCCGCGTGAACGTCCCCAGCAGATGCGCGATCGCCGGCAGCGACCCGTTCGCGGCCGCATGCCGGGTGGCGAGGTGGTGCAGCGTGGCCCAGCGGTAGACCGAGAGCCCGTCGATGAGCCCCTGCTTGTCGGGGAAGTGCCGGTACAGCGTCGACAGGCTGACGCCCGCCCGGTCGGCGATGTCGCGCACGCTCACGCCGGTCCCCTCGGCCGCGACCGCGTCGCGGGTCGCGATGAGCAGCTTGCGGCGGTTTTCCGCTGCATCCGATCGCAGTCGCACGCCCCGATGATAGGCACGATCTGCACAAGTGGGAACGTTCCCGGGGCGACGTTCCCACTTGCGTGACAGGACCCTCCGGCCGGGCCCAGGATCGGACCATGAGTCGAGGAGAGGACCTGGCCGACCTCGGCGTGCTCGAGGCCGCGGAGCTGCTGCGCGCGCGCCGGATCTCGGCCGTCGAGCTGCTGGAGGCCTGCGAGCGCCGCATCGACGAGCGCAACGGCGGCGAGCCGACGTTCGACGGCGCGCCGGACGCCGTCAACGCGTTCGTGCGCCGCTATCCCGAGGTCGCCGCCCGTCAGGCGCAGGAGGCCGACCGGCGGCTCGCCCGCGAGGGCGACGGGGCGCCGCTGCTGTGCGGCATCCCGGTCGCGCTGAAGGACCTGTTCGGGGTGGCCGGCCTGCCGCTGACGGCGTCGAGCCGCGCCCTCGACGGGCACGTCGCCGAGGAGGACAGCACCGCGTGGCGGCGCCTGCGCGAGGCCGGCATGGTCCTCGTCGGCCACACGCACACGCACGAGTTCGGCGCCGGCGGCACCTGCGACCAGGTCGCCAACCCGTGGGCGCCCGATCGCAGCCCCGGCGGCTCCAGCGGCGGGTCGGCGGCCGCGCTGGCGACCGGCATGGTCCCCGCCGCGCTGGGCACCGACACGTGCGGGTCGCTGCGGATCCCGGCCGCCATGTGCGGGGTGTCGTCGATCAAGGCGACGCACGGACGCGTCCCGATCGCCGGCGCGCTGCCGCTGTCGCCCAGCTACGACCACGCGGGCCCGATGGCCCGCTCCATCGCCGACGCCGCCGCGCTCCTGAACGCGCTCGCGGCCGGCGGCGCCGAGCGCACCCCGCTCATGCCGCCGCCGGCGCCGCTGGCCGCCCTGCCGCTGCGCCCCAGCGCGGCCGACCGGCCGCTCGCGGGCGTCACCGTGGCGGTCACCGACCGCGCCGACGCGCTGGACTGCGAGCCCGACGTCCTCGACGGCCTGGCGGCCGCCCGCGCCGCGTGCGAGGCGCTCGGGGCGACGATCGTCGAGCTCCCCGCCGCCCCCGACCTGGACCCGGCGGACCTCAGCGCGATCCTGTTCCCCGAGACGTGGGCGTTCCACGAGCCGTTCGCCGACCGCGCCGACCGCTACCGCACGAGCATCCGCGAGTTCGTCGAGCTCGGGCGCGACTCCGGCTCCGCGGTCGACTACGTGCGCGCGCAGGAGCGCCGCGCGGCCGTGACCGACGGCTGGGAGACGTGGTTCGAGCGCCACGGCGTCGACGTGCTGCTCGACCCCGCCGCGGTCACCACCGCGCCGGTGCGCGGCCCCGGCTACGACTCGGGCAACCTCGGCGGCGAGGGCGACCCGCTCATCGCGCTGACCGTGACGTGGAACACGACCGGGTTCCCGGTCGTCGCGCTGCCCACCGGGCTGGGCGAGCGCAGCGGGCTGCCCGTCGGGGTCCAGCTCGTGGCCCCGCGCGGACGCGAGTCCGTCGTCGTGCAGGTCGGCATCGACCTGCAGGCCGGCCCGATGCCGCCCGTGGGCCAGGCGCCGGACCCCGCGCTCGCGGCGTCCTGAGCCGTTCATCGACGTTCCAAGAACCAGGTCTGGGAGAGAGATCAGCATGGGAGTGAGCATCCGGCGCCTGCGGCGCCTCACGACGGTCGTCGCGGCCGCGCTGGGCACGGTCGCCCTCGCCGCCTGCGGCAGCGAGGACGACGCCTCGACGTCGGCCGCCACCTCGGCGGCCGGGGCGACGGCGGCGGCCGCCCAGGAGGAGGTCGGCGTCGCGCTGTTCATCGCGTCGCTGGGCGACGGCTACACGCGCGCCGTCTACGAGTCCGTCGAGGAGACCGCCGCCGAGATGGGCGCGACGGTGAAGACGTTCAACGCCGAGTACGACCCCCAGAAGCAGCAGCAGCAGTGCCAGGACGCGATCGTCACGCAGAAGTACCAGGCGTTCGTGATCCACTCGGTCGACGGCCCGTCCATGGCCAACTGCGTGCGCGACGCAGTCGACGCCGGCATCAAGGTCGCCGCGATCGGCAGCCCGATCGGCCCCGACGTCGACACCACCGAGCCGCAGGTCGAGGGCATCGTCGGCACCGTGCTGGAGAGCCCGAGCACGATGGGCACGGCGCTCGCCGAGCTGACCGTCGAGGCGTGCGCGGACCGCGACCCGTGCAAGGTCATCTACGAGTTCGGGCCGCCCGAGTTCAGCTTCGCCGCGAACGTGCGCACGACGTTCCGCGACCTGATCGCCGAGCACCCGTCGATCGAGATCGTCGCCGAGGGGTCGCATCACTTCGTCCCCGACGAGGCGCGCACGCTCACGCAGCAGCTCCTGCAGGCCCACGGCGACGCCCACGTCATCACCAGCGACGACGACCCGGCCGCGGTCGCGCTGCTCGGGGTCGTCGAGGACATGGGCAAGGACGTCGCGGTGATCGGCGGCGCCGGCGCCCGGGAGGCGGCCGACCTCGTCGCCGAGGGCAAGATGTTCGGCAGCGCGGTGATGGTGCCGCGCTCGGAGGCCCGCGCCGGCACGGAGATGGTCGTCAAGGCCGCCCGCGGCGAGGATCCCGGCGAGACGCAGATCAACAACGCCGAGGACCTCAGCCCCGTCGGGCCGAAGCTGACGGCCGACAACGTCGCCGACTTCGACGCCGAGTGGTCCATGGGCGGATGACGCGCGACGACGTCCACGTCGAGACCCGCGGCATCGGCAAGCGCTACGGCGGCGTCGCGGCGCTCAGCGACGTGGACGTCGCCGTCCGCCGCGGCGAGATCCACGCGTTCTGCGGGGAGAACGGCGCCGGCAAGTCGACGCTCGGCAAGATCATCGCCGGAGTCGTCGCGCCGGACGCCGGCCGGCTGCTCGTCGGGGGAGCGGAGCGCCAGTACCGCTCCCCCCGCGACGCCATCCGCGACGGCATCGCGATGATCGCGCAGGAGCTCGCGCTCGTGCCCGAGCTGTCGGTGCTCGACAACGTGTTCCTGCACCACGAGTACGGCGCGGCCGGCTTCGTCGACCGGCGCCGCGCGAGCCGCCACTACGGCGAGCTCGCCGACCGCCTCGGCGTCTCGATCGACCCGCGCACCCGGGTCGGCCGGTTGCGGACCGCCGAGCAGCAGCAGGTCGAGATCCTGCGCGCGCTCGCGCGCGACGCCGAGCTCATCGTCATGGACGAGCCGACCGCGGCGCTCGGGCGCGACGACGTCGCGCGCTTGCACGACATGGCGCGCGACCTGCGCGACCAGGGCGTGACGCTGATCTACGTCTCGCACTTCCTGGCCGACGTGCTGGACCTGTGCGACCGGATCACGGTCCTCAAGGACGGGCGCTTCGTGAAGACCGTGCCGGCCGCGACGGAGACGGTCGACTCGCTCGTGACGTCGATGCTCGGCCGCGAGCTGGGACAGCAGTTCCCCGAGCCGCTGCCGCCGCCGGAGGGCGCCCCGGTCGTCCTGCGGGCCCGCGGCCTCACGCGACCCGGGGCGTTCGCGGACGTCGACCTCGACGTGCGGGCCGGCGAGATCGTCGGCATCGCCGGGCTCGTGGGCGCCGGGCGCAGCGAGATCGTCCGCGGCATCTTCGGCGCCGACCGGTGCAGCGGGGTCGTCGAGCTCGACGGCCGGCCGCTGCGCCGCCGCCGGCCCGCCGCGAGCGTCCGCCGCGGCCTCGCCTTCCTGCCCGAGAGCCGCAAGGAGCAGGGCCTCGTGATGATGCGGTCGGTCCGCGAGAACGTCGCGATGGCGCACCTCGACGACGTCACCCGCTTCGGGCTGGTGCGCCCGTCGCGCGAGCGCACCGTCGTCGACGGGGTGCTGCGCAGCGTCGACGCGCGGGCCGCCTCCACCTCGCTGCCGGTGTCCGCGCTGTCGGGCGGCAACCAGCAGAAGGTCGCGCTGGCCAAGTGGCTGGTGCGCCCGCCGCGGGTGCTGATCGCCGACGAGCCCACCCGCGGCGTCGACGTCGGCGCCAAGCGCAGCATCTACGAGCTGCTGCGCCGGCTGGCCGAGCAGGGCGTCGCGGTGCTGATCGTCTCCAGCGAGACCGAGGAGCTGCTCGGGCTCGCCCACCGGATCCTCGTGGTCCGCGGCGGCCGCATCGTTGCCGAGCTCCCGCGCGACGTCGCCGACGAGGCGTCCGTGATGCGCGCCGCGTTCGGCGGCTCCGATCCCGACAACCCACCGACCAGGAACGCCCCGTGAACCCTGAGACCCAGATCGCGCCCGCCCGCGAGCCCGTCTCGACCGCCGCCGTCGCCGCCGAGGGCGGGCGCACCGGCACGCTGATCCGCCGCTCCCGCGACTACGCGATCGTCGTCTGCTTCGTCGCGCTCTTCGTCGCGCTCGCGATCGCCAGCGACGTCTTCCTCACCTCGACGAACCTCCTCAACGTCCTGGAGCAGAACGCGCCGGTCGGCATCATCGCGATCGCGCTGACGCTCGTGCTCGTCACGGGCGACTTCGACCTCTCGGCCGGCGCCGTGTACATGCTCACCGGCGTCCTGGCGGCGTCGTGGGCGGAGCCCCTCGGCGTGTGGCCGGCGCTGCTGGTCGCCGTCGCCTGCGCGACCGCGATCGGCGTCGTCAACGGCCTGCTCGTCGCCTACGCGCGCATCGACTCGTTCGTCTGCACGCTCGCGACCGGCATCGTGATCGCCGGCGTCAACCTGGCGATCACCAAGGGACTGATCAAGAGCGTCACCGATCCCGCCTTCACCGACCTGGGCACCGGCGAGCTGCTCGGCGTGAAGTACGCGATCTGGATCTTCGCGGCGGTGGCGGTCGCCGCCGGCGTGCTGCTCTCCCGCTCGAAGCTCGGGCGCTGGCTCTTCGCGGTCGGCGGCAACCCGGAGGCCGCGCGCCTGTCGGGCATCAACCTGCGCGGCGTGCGGATCGCCGCGTTCGCGCTGAGCGGGCTCGGCGCGGGCATCGCGGGCGCGATCGTCGCGTCGCGCACCGGCCAGGGCCAGGCCGGCGACGGCATCTCGATCACCCTGTTCGCGTTCGCGGCCGTCGTGGTGGGCGGCACGAGCGTCCTCGGCGGCCGCGGCGCGATCTGGCGGACGGTCCTCGGCGTGCTGCTGCTGGCGCTGATCGTCAACGGCTTCAACCTGCTCGGGATCGAGCCGATCTACCAGCAGATCGTCCAGGGCGTGATCATCCTGCTGGCGGTCGCGGCCGACAGCCTGTCGCGGTCGGGCGCGCCGTGAGCCGCGCCGCGTCAGGGGTTCACGGTGAGCCCGATGCGGGTCGCCTTGCCGCCGTTGCAGTCGTTGACGTCGCCGTCGGCGGCGCAGGCGGAGACCGCGACGATCAGGTCGCGCTCGGCCCGCAGGTCGACGTGGTCGCCCGGCCCGGACTTGGGCCGGAAGATCAGCATGCGGCCGTCCTCGCCGATCGCCGTGTTCATGAACACGTTGAACGGATCGGTGACCTGGTCGAAGCCGATCCCGAACGGCTCGAGCGCGGCGGTCAGGTGCTCGCGGCAGCCGGTGCGGCCGGGCAGGCCGAACACCTCCGCGTAGAGGTGGCTGCTGCACGGCGGGAACAGGAGGTCGTGCACGCCGACCGTGTCGGCCACCAGCGTGAGCATCGGCGTGTTGAGGTTGGAGTACAGGTGGTCGCCGATCGCCAGGTCGGCCTTGTCGTTGTTGGCGCGCGTGAAGCCCTGCGACAGGTGCTCGCGTGTGTCGGCGGCGTCGAACGCGACGAGGTCGGCGACCTGGAGGCCGTCGAGGTCGGTGACGCGCAGGACGTCGCCGGCGGCGAGCCGCAGGGCGTGGCCGGTCTTCGGCGGGATCGTGATCTCCATGTGACGGACCCTACCTGAAATTCGCCGCCATCTCACGGTAAGTGCGAGCCGGACTTACCGGTAATTCGGCCTGCCCGGGGCCGGCCGGGCGCGCGCCCCGGACCGCTCGATTGACCGCGCGCGGACAACGGAGCTTGCGCGGCCGCACGACTGCAACAACACTGTGCCGGTTCGACGGGGGGCGCCGACACTCCGCTGGGAGGCGGATCGTGGCAGGGTGGGAGCCGTGGCGGTGGCGGTCGCGCTGGTCGTTGCGCTGTCGGCCGGCCTCACCGCGGAGGCCCGCGCGCAGGCCACCGGCAGCGAGACGTACACCCGTGAGAACTGCCCGCACGAGTGCGTGTTCTTCGTCCCCACCGGGGTCTACTTCCTGGAGTTCGACGTTCGGGGCGGCAACGGCGGCACCGAGGACCACACCGGTCCCGGCGGCCGTGGCTCCGGCCTCAGCGGCGTGCTGCCGGTGGTGCCCGGCGAGGTGCTCACGATGCACGTCGGCCACTACGGCGGCGGACACGGCGGCGAGGGCTACGCGCGCGGCGGCACGCACGGCACCGCCGACGGCGCGCTGAACCCGTGCCACACCGGGGCCGGCGGCGGAGGCGCCTCGGCGATCATCTGGGCCGGCCGCGAGCTGGTCGTCGCCGGCGGCGGCGGAGGCGGCGGCGGAGACTGCGGGAGCGGCTGGGGCGGCCGCGGCGGCGACGGCGGCACCGACCCCGGCAGCGGCGGCAACGCGCGCGACTACGAGGTCGGGCACGGCGAGGGCGGCTGCGGCGGCTGCCGGGACACCCCCCACGGCGAGGGCGGGCACGACGCCACCTACGACGAGAGCGGCGGCGGAGGCGGCGGAGGCGGCGGAGGCGTCGACTCGGACGGCGGGGGCGGCGGCGCCGGCGGCCAGGACGGCACGATCGACCTGCACACGTTCGGCACCGGCGGGGGCGGCGGGGGCGGCGGCTCGAGCCTCTTCCACGGGTCGGTGACCAACCGCCACGAGTTCCCCAGCCCGTCGGGCGGCGACGGCGGGATCACGATCTCGTGGGGCGGCGCGCCCGCGCGGATCGCCATCGTCGGCGGCGACGGCGAGCACGCCGCGGTCGCCACCGCCTTCCCCTCCCCCCTGAGCGTGCGCGTCGTGAACGCCGACGACGTCCCGCTCGACGGCGCGCACGTCACGTTCGCGGCGCCGGCCGGCGCGGGCGAGCCGTCGGGACGCTGGGCCGGCACCGGCGCGCCGACCGTCACGGTGACGACCAACCGCCAGGGGGTCGCCACCGCCCCGGTGCTGACCGCCAACGACGTCTCCGGGCCCTGGACCGTCGAGGCGACCGTCGCCGGCGTCCACACGCCGGCGCGCTTCCACGTCGTCAACGACGCGATCCCGACCACGACCACGCTGCGCTCCTCCGCCTCGCCGTCGGTCACCGGCCAGGGCGTCCGCTTCACCGCCCAGGTCACCCAGTCGGATCACGCAACCGACGTCGCGCCGACCGGTCACGTGCAGTTCACGGTCGACGGCGCGCCGCTCGGCGACGCCGCGGAGATCGGGACCGACGGCACCGTCGTCTCCGAGACGGCCGACGGGCTCGCGCCGGGCGATCACACCGTCGACGCCGTGTACCTCGGCGACCTCGGCCACGCGCGCAGCACCGGCACGCTGACCCAGGAGGTCGACAAGGCGGCCACGGACGTCGCCGTGCGCTCGTCGCGCAACCCGTCCGGGGACGGCGACGAGGTGGCGTTCACGGCGGCGGTGACCGTCCGGGCGCCCGGGACCGGCGTGCCGACCGGCGACGTCACGTTCCTCGTCGACGGCGCCCCGCTGGGCGCCCCGGTCGCGCTCGACGCCGGCGGCGAGGCGACGTCGGAGGTGACGACCGCGCTCACCCTCGGCGACCACGAGGTCACGGCGCAGTACGGCGGCAGCACCGACCTCGACGGCGCGTCCGCGACGCTGACGCAGTCGGTCGGCCCCGAGGCGACGGCGACCGAGCTGTCGACCGCCGCCAACCCCGTCGTGTACGGCCACGGCGCGACGGTGCGCGCGGCCGTGCGCCGCGCGGACCCCGGCGCCCCGCTCTCGGGCACCGTCGACGTCAGCGTCGACGGCGCGCCCGTCTGCGAGAACCTCCCGCTGGCGTCCGACGCCGCCGACTGCGACCTGCCCGCCTCGCTGCCGGTCGGCCGCCGGACCGTCGAGGCCGCCTACCACGGCGAGCCCGACGCCCGCGACAGCGCCACGACGATGGTCCTCGTCGTCGACCCGATCCCCACGACCACGACCGTGGCGGCCGCCCCGGAGCCGTCGGCGCTCGGCGCCCGGGTGACGCTGCACGCGTCGGTCGCGACGCCCGGCGGCGAGCCGGCGGCGACGGGCGCGATCCAGTTCAGCGTGGACGGCGACCCCGTGGGCGCCGCGCAACCGCTCCAGAACGGCGCCGCCGAGCTGACGCTGCCGGCGCCGCTCGCCTTCGGCGGCCACGTGATCGAGGCCGATCTCGCCCCCGGCCCCGGGTACGCGCCCAGCCACGCCGGCGCGACCCACGTCGTCGGCCCGGCGAGCACCGCCGTGGCGGTCGTCTCGAGCCTCGACCCGGCGCCGGCTGGCCGGGCCGTCCACTTCACCGCGCACGTCTCGGCGCTCGGCAGCGAGCTCGTCCCGGCCGGCGTCGTGCAGTTCCTCGTCGACGGCGCCCCGCGCGGCGGGCCCGTCGCGCTCGAGGGCGGCACGGCGGTGTCGGACACCGTGAGCGGGCTCGCGCCCGGCGCCCACGACGTCACCGCCACCTACCACGGCTACCCGGGCCTGCGCCCGTCCGAGGCGACGCTGGTCCAGCACGTCGGGTCCGGCGGGTCCGGCGGCGGTGGTGGCGGTGGTGGCGGCGGCGACGCCGGCTCGGGCGACGCGCCACCGGACGCCGCCCCCGGATCGCCGCCGGTGGGCGTCCCCGCGTTCGCCATCGACGACGGCCACGTCACGGTGCGCCCGAACGGGACGTTCCGGCTGGCCGTCGCCTGCCACGGCCCGTCCGGCCGGCGCTGCACCGGGCGCCTGGCGGTGCGCACGAGCGACCGCGTCTCCCTGGCCCGCCGCGACGTGACGGTCGCGGCCGGCGAGGTGGCGCACGTCGCCGTCGACCTCTCGCGCCGGGGCGAGCGCCTCCTCTCGCGCCACGACCGCGTGCGCGCGACGGCGTCCATCGCGGCCACCGGCGCGGCGGCCGGCACCGAGCGCGAGCTCGTGATCGCGTCGCGGCGCGCCCCCGCGCTGCGCGTCCGCGGACGCACCGCGCACGCGACCGCCTCCGGGCGCGTCGTCGTGGCGGTCGACTGCGCCGCCCCGCGCGGCGAGCGCTGCCGCGGCACGCTGCGGATCGACGCGGGCCACGGACCGGCGCTCGCCCGGCGCACGGTGTCCGTGGCCCGCGGCCGCGGCCACGTGACCCTGCGCCTGCGCGGCGCCGCCCGCGCGGCCGTGGCCGACGCCGTGCGCGTGCGGGCGCGCGCGGTGGCGCGGTCCACCGTGCGCGTCGGGCGGGCGGTGCGGACGTCGGCGACGATCGTGGTGCGGGCGCGATGAGACGGCGTCTCCTCGCCGGCGCCGCGAGTGCGGCCGCGCTGGCGGCGCTCGTCGCATCGGCCGGCAGCGGCCCCGTGGACGCGGCGGTCTGCCCGGACGGACCGTCCACCGAGGAGGTGACGTTCACCGACGTCGGCACGCACCAGATCAAGGTGCCCGCCGGCGTGCAGAAGGTCACGGTGTGGGCGCGCGGCGGCCACGGCGGCGAGGAGTCCCACACCGCGCCGGGCGGGCGCGGCGGGATCGCCGAGGCGACCGTCGTCGTCCACGAGGGCGACTGCCTCACCGTCCACGTCGGCGAGTACGGCTACGGCCACGGCGGCGTCGGCTACGGCCACGGCGGATTGCACGGCGAGCAGCCGGGCGACGGCTACGACGGGGCCGGCGGCGGCGGCGGGAGCGCGGTCGTCGACGGCAGCACCGCGCTGGTCGTGGCCGGCGGCGGCGGGGGCGGGGGCGGCCAGGGCGCCTCCAGCCACTACCACGGCGGCGCCGGCGGCGACGGCGCGGGCGGCAACGGGCCCGGCACCCGCTTCGGCGCGGACGGCGCCACCGCGCCCCTGGTTCCGGGCGAGTACTACCTCGGGGGCGACGGCGGCGCCGAGAGCGGGCACGACGGCGGCGACGGCGAGGACATCACCTACGCGATCAGCCCGCACCTCGGCGCCGGCGGCGGCGGGGGCGGCGGCTACCGCGGCGGCTCGGAGGGTGCCTTCTGGGGCGGCGACGCGAGCCCGGACGACGACTTCCGCTACTACGGCGGAGGCGGAGGAGGCGGCGGCGACTCGTACGTCGTCAGCGGCGCGTACGACGTGAGCTACGACGTCGGGCCGGACCCGTGCTCGGGGGACGAGTGCAACGGCAAGGTGACGCTGCGGTGGGTCGAGAAGCCGTACAAGGTCGTCCCCTACGGCGGCGCCGGCCAGACCACCACCGTCACGGAGGGCTTCGTCGCGCCGCTGCAGGCGCGCGTCCTGTCGCAGAGCGGGCTCCCGGTCCCCGGGACGACCGTGACGTTCACGCTGCCGTCCACGCCGCCGTCGGGCACGTTCGACGACGCCGGCGCGGGCACGACGGCGACCGCGGTCACCGGCCTGGACGGCGTGGCGACGTCGCCGTGGATGACGGCGGGGCCGACGGCGGGCCCGTGGACGGCGACGGCCACGGTCGCCGAGGTCGACCAGCCCGGGCGGTTCCCGCTGCGCACGAACCCGGCGAGCACCGCGACCGCCCTGTGGTCGTCGTCCCAGCCGGCGGTCGTCGGCCAGGAGGTGCGCTTCGCCGCCCAGGTCCGCGGGACCCCGGCCACGGCACCCGCGCCGAGCGGCACCGTCGAGTTCCGCGTCGACGGCCAGGCGATCGGCGATCCGGTGGAGCTCGACGCGGCGGGCACGGCGCAGTCGCCGCCGGCCGCGATGGAGATCGGATCGCACGACGTCACCGCCGTCTACTCCGGCGACGCCTCCAACGGCGCCAGCGAGGGCGCGCTCACGCAGGAGGTCGAACGGGCCGAGGCGCTCGTGCGGGTGACCTCGTCGGCGAACCCGTCCGCGGCCCTCGCCCCGGTCACGTTCACCGCCGAGGCCACGACGGTCCCGCCCGGCTCCGGCGTCCCCACGGGCACGGTCGCGTTCTTCGTCGACGACGTCGCGCTCGGCGCGCCCGTGGCGCTGGACGGCGCCGGGCGCGCGACGTCGGTGCCCGCCTCCGCGCTGACCCCCGGCCCGCACACGGTCCGCGCCGTGTACGGCGGCGACCCGGGACGCCAGGGCGCATCGGCCACCTTCGAGCAGGACGTCGGCGACGGCGCCAGCGCGACGTCGCTCGCGGTGACGCCCGACCCGGCGACGTTCGGCCAGACCGCGACCGCGGTGGCGACCGTGCGCGGCGACGGCGGCGGGACCCCGACCGGCAGCGTGCGCTTCCGCGTGGACGGCGGGCTCGCGTGCGACGACGTCGCGCTCGACGGGTCGGGCGTGGCCGTGTGCCTGCTGCCCGGCGACCTGGCCGCGGGCACGCACGCGATCGTCGCCCAGTACGGCGGTGACGCCGACTTCGCCGCGTCGCAGGGCACGCTCGCCCACGCGGTCGCGCCCTCGGCCACCACGATCTCGGTCGAGGCGACGCCCGATCCCGCGGTGGTGGGCACCGGGCTGCGGCTGCATGCGGACGTCGCGCCCGTCGCCCCGGGCTCGGGGACCCCGACCGGCGGCGTGCGCTTCCGCGTCGACGGCGAGGCGGTCGGCGGCCTCGTGACCCTGGGGCCCGACGGCGCCGACTCGACGACCGTGAGCGCCCTGGGCGCCGGACCGCACGTCATCGAGGCGTCGTACACGGGCGACGGCGACTTCGCCGCCGGGGACCGCCGCGCGGTCGCGCTCGTCGCGCGGGCGCTGACCAGCGCCACGGCCACGTCGTCGGCGAACCCCTCGACCGAGGGCGAGACCGTGGAGTTCGAGGCCGTGATCGCCCCGGTCGCTCCGGCGGGCGGCCAGCCCGGCGGGACCGTCGAGCTGTGGATCGACGGCCAGGCGCACGGCAACGTGGTCGCGGTGGGCGGCGCGGGCGTCGTCCGCCTGTCCTCCACCCGGGCGCTGGCCGTCGGCGACCACGCCGTGCGCATCACCTACAGCGGCAGCCGCGACTGGGGGCCGAGCGAGGCGACGCTCGTCCAGACCGTCGTCGCCGCGCCGCCCGGCGGAGGCGGAGGCGCGGGCGGCGGCTCGAGCGCCGAGCCGCCGGCGGTCCCGGGCGCGCCGATCCCGCTCGTGCCGCCGACCGAGGACGTGGCCGAGGACTGCGGGCGGCCGATCGACCTGACGACCGTGCGCCGCGCCGGCCGGCGGGTCGCCCTCGGCGGGCTCGCGCTCCCGCGCTACGCCGGGCGGCGCGTGACGCTGCGCGCCGAGCGCCGCGGCCGGTCCGCGCGGACCGTCGGACAGGCGTGGGTGCGCGACGACGGCACGTTCGCGACGCGGACCGGCACGCGCCACCGCGCGCACGCCGGGGTCCGCTACACCGCGGCGGTCGCCGGCCACCGCTCCGCGGCGCGGCGGATCGCGCGCCGCTTGGTCGTGGCCGAGGCGCCGTCGTCGGACCGCCGGCGCGTGCGCATCACCGGGCACGTCGCGGGCCACGGGCGGCGCATGCTCGTGCTCGAGCGCCTGGTGGGGTGCGCACGCGAGGACGTCGACCGCGTGCGCACGCTGCGCACGAACCGGCGCGGGCGCTTCGCGCTCACGCTCGAGCGGCCGCAGCACGGCGCGCCGCTGGCGATCTACCGCGTGCGCGCGTCGCGCGGGCGCCCGGTCTCGCAGCCGATCGTCGTGCGCGCCGTCCGCTAGCGCGTCATCGGGCGGCCTCGCACCCCGCGCGGCGGGCGCTGGCAGCGCTCGCAGGCGTACGTGCCGCGGCCGGCGGCGACGAACTTCCGGATCGGCGTGCCGCAGACCGTGCACGGCTCGCCGAGGCGGTTGTGGACGAGGAACTGGTGCTGGAAGGCGCCGTACACGCCGTCGGTGTGGCGGAAGTCGTCGATCGTCGAGCCGCCGGCGTCGATGCCGGCCTCGAGCACGGCGACGATCTCGTCGCGCAGCAGGTCCCACTGCGCGCGGGTGAGCTGCCCGGCCGGCCGCAGCGGGTGGACGCGCGCGCGGAACAGCGCCTCGTCGGCGTAGATGTTGCCGACGCCGGCGATCCGCCGCTGGTCGAGCAGGAACGCCTTCACGGGCGCGCGGCGGCCCTTCGCCGCGGCCTTCAGCGCCGCGCCGGTGAAGTCGGGGCCGAGCGGCTCGACGCCGAGCCGCGCGTCGAGGAACGCGTTCAGTGCGGGCGTGCCGAGCGCGAGCTCGCCGGTGCCGAAGCGGCGCTGGTCGCAGAACGCCAGCCACGGCCCGTCGTCGGCGAACGTGAAGCGCACGCGCTCGAAGCGGGTCGGCGGCGGCGGGTCGACGAGCAGCGTCCCGGTCATCCGCAGGTGCACGAGCAGGAACACGTCGCCCTCGAACGCCCAGACCAGGTACTTGCCGCGCCGCCGCAGCGCCTCCACGGCCCGTCCCTCGACCGCGGCCCGCAGCTCGTCCGGCGCCAGCGGCGCGCACCAGCGCGCGTCGTCGATGCGCAGCTCCCGCAGCGTGCGCCCCTCGACGACGGGCACGAGCTGGCGGCGGATCGTCTCGACCTCGGGAAGCTCCGGCATGCGGCCGCTCAGCCTACGAGCCCCGCCCCGCGTTGCTTGTCAGGTTGGTTGCCCCTGAGGGAACCAACCTGACAACCAACGCGGAGGGTGCGGCTCAGACGAACGCGCGGCCCGGCAGCTCGGGCGCGTCGCGGCCCGTGAGGTGGCGCACCACGCTCGCGCCCACGTCGGCCAGCGCGCCGTCCCAGCGGCCGCGCAGGCGCTCGGGCGCGGTGACCGCCAGCAGCGGCGCGTGCTCGCGCGTGTGGTCGGTGTGGGCGGCCGCCGGGTCGACGCCGTGGTCGGCGGTGACGACGAGCAGGTCGCCGGGGCGCAGCAGCCCGAGCCACTCCCCCACGGCGGCGTCGATGGCGCGGAGGGCCTCGTGGAAGCCCTCGGCGTCCTTGCGATGGCCGAAGACCTGGTCGGTCTCGATGAGGTTCGTGAAGACCAGGCCGCGGTCGAGCGAGCGCAGCAGGCGCGTCGTCTGCTCGAGCGCGACCGCGTTCGTCGCCCCCGGGTGCGCCTCGGCGATCCCGCGCCCGGCGAACAGGTCGGCGACCTTGCCGACCGCGTGGACGGGCACGCCGGCGTCGGCGAGGACGTCCAGCGCCGAGCGCGACGGCGGCGCCAGCGCCAGGTCGCGCCGGCCCTCGACCCGCGCGAACGCCCCGGGCGCGCCGGCGAACGGCCGCGCGATCACCCGCCCCACGTCCACGACCTCGCGCGCGGCCGCGCACGCCGCGTACAGGTCCTCGCGCGCGACGACGTCCACGTGCGCGGCCATCTGCATGACCGAGTCCTGCGACGTGTAGAGGATGATCTCGCCGGTGCGCAGGTGGTGCTCGCCGAAGTCGTCGAGCACGGCCACGCCGTTGGCCGGCGCGTTGCAGCAGAACCGCCGCCCGGTCGCCCGCTCCACCGCCGCCAGCACGTCGGGCGGGAAGCCGTCCGGGTACGTCGGCGGCGGCTCGCGCTGGATCACGCCCATCAGCTCCCAGTGCCCCGCCTGCGAGTCCTTGCCGTACCCCTGGGCGGCCAGGCGCCCGTGCAGCACCGGCTCGGCCGCCGGCGGGACGCCGCGCAGCGGCACGATGCTGCCCAGGCCGAGCGACCCGAGCACGGGCAGGTCGAGACCGCCGACCAGGTCGGCCACGTGCGCGAGCGTGTCGGCGCCGGCGTCGCCGTAGTCGGCGGCGTCCGGCAGCGCCCCGACCCCGCAGGCGTCGATGACGACGACGAAGGCGCGCCCCATGCGGGGAGCGATGCTAGTTGCCGTCGGCCGTGGCCCGGGGATGGGCGGCGAAGTAGACGTCCCGCAGCCGCTCGGCCGACAGGTGCGTGTACATCTGCGTCGTGGCGATATCGGCGTGGCCGAGCATCTCCTGCAGCGAGCGCAGGTCGCAGCCGCCGGCCAGCAGGTGCGTCGCGAACGTGTGGCGCAGCGTGTGCGGGCTCATCTTGCCGTCGAGCCCGGCGGCCCGCGCGTAGCGCTGGACGATCTTGTAGAGGCCCTGGCGCGTCAGCCCGGAGCCGCGCTGGTTGACGAACAGGTGCGGCTCGGGCGCCAGGCCGACGAGCTTGGGCCGTCCCCGCTCGACGTAGACGCGCACCGCCTCGACCGCCTCGCGGCCGATCGGCACGAGCCGCTCCTTGGAGCCCTTGCCGGTCGCGCGCAGGACGGCCGCGTCGAGGTCGACGTCGCCCATCCGCAGCCCGATCGCCTCCGACGCCCGCAGCCCGCACGCGTACATCAGCTCCAGCAGCGCGCGGTCGCGCAGCACCGGCGGCTCGGTGCCGCGCGGCGCCGCCAGCAGCCGGGCGACCTCGTCGCGGCTGAGCACGTTCGGCAGCCGCTGGTCCTTGCGCGGGGCGCGCAGGTCGGCGGTCGGGTCGTGGGCGAGGATCTCCTCGCGGCGCAGGTGGCGGTAGAACGAGCGCAGGCACGCCGCCTTGCGCTGCAGCGTCGCGTTGGCGGCCGGCGCGCGGTCGGGCGGGTCGCCGGCGGCGAGGTCGCTCAGGAAGGCGGCCAGGTCGGCGTGCTGGGCGGACGCCACGTCGACGCCGCGACGCTCCAGCCAGGCGCCGAACTGCAGCAGGTCGGAGCGGTAGGCCTCCAGCGTGTTGCGCGACAGCCCGCGCTCGAACTCCAGGTAGGCGAGGAAGTCGAGGACGAGGTGCTCGTGGGGGCGGGCGTCGACGGTGGCGGACACGTCACGGGGTTCGTCCCGGCGCCCCGCCACCCCTTTCGCTGCAAGCCGGCCGTCACACTGGCGGGCATGCTGCGCTTCGACCTCACGCCCGACGCCCACCTGCGCCTGTGGGAGGAGTCCGACGCCGAGGAGCTGCACGCGCTGATCGGCGCCAACCGCGACCACCTGGCGCCCTGGATGCCGTTCGCCGACCAGACGTTCGAGAAGACCCGGGAGTTCGTGCGCGACGCGCGCCGCGCGATCGGCGAGCAGAAGCTGCTGACCGCGATCGTCGCGCACGACCGGATCGTCGGCTCCATCGGGACCGACGGGATCGGCCCCGACGGGCACTCGACCCACCTCGGCTACTGGCTGGCGGCCGACGCCACGGGCCGCGGGCTGGCGACCCTCGCCGCGCGCGCGTACATCGACCACTGCTTCGGCACGTGGCGGCTGGAGCGCGTCGGCATCCGCGTCGCGACCGGGAACGCCCGCAGCCGCGCGGTCGCCGAGCGGCTGGGATTCGCGCACGAGGGCACGCTGCGCCGCCAGGAGCGCGTCGCCGGCGCCTGGCAGGACATCGCGATCTACGGGCTGCTGCGCGACGAGTGGGCTACGGCGTCCAGCCCGCCGCCAGCCGCTCCTTGAGCAGCAGCAGGCCGATCAGCGTCTTGGAGTCGGTGGTGCGCGCGATCGCCTCGTCGAGGCGGTCCAGCGGCCACGCCACGACCTCGATGCGCTCGTCCTCCTCGCCGTCGGCCTGCGCGTCGGTGAGCCCGGAGGCGAGGTAGATGTGGATCTCCTCGTCCATCACGCCGCAGCTCGTGAAGAACGACTTCAGGTGCTCGAGGCGGCCGGCGCGCTTGCCGACCTCCTCGGCCAGCTCGCGCTGGGCGTTCTCCTCCAGCGCCTCGCCGTCGACGTCGAGCTTGCCGGCCGGGATCTCCAGCATGTCCGGCTCGCCGACCGCCTGGCGCGGCTGCACGACCAGCCACACGTGGCCGTCGTCGACCGGCACGGTGGCGACCGCGCCGGGGTGGCGGACGATCTCGCGCTCGGCCTCCGTCCCGTCGTGGGTGTAGCGGAACGTCACCTCGTCGACGGCGACGACCTTGCCCTCCCAGGCCCGGCGCGCCGGACCGACCTGCTCGAAGTCGCGATCACTCATCGCCGTGCAGTGTCGCAGCGAGCACCCGGCCGCCGGCGGCCGCCGCCGCGAACAGGAGCGGGTCGTCGCGCCCCATCGACCGCTGCGGCCACGGGAAGCCGTCCAGCGCGCCGCTGGCCGCGCGCCACGCGTGGCGGTCGCCGGCCGGTGCCGCCTCGCCCTCGGGGAGCGCGACGATCACCGGCGCCAGCAGCAGGTCGAGCACCGTGCGCGTGTGGTGCGACAGGCCGCGGTGGCGCTCGCGCGGGTCGCTGGACGACATCCGCGGGACGACGATCGCGGGCAGGCCGAGCGCGAGCGCGGCGTGCGCGCTGTCGAGCGCGACCAGGCCGCCGTGGCCCAGCGCGGTGCCGGAGCCGAGGATGCCGGGCCCGGGGCCGCACACGACCGCGTCGCAGCCGTCGAGCGCCGCGGCGATCGCGCCCGCCGTCGAGATCGCCTCCCGCTCGCCCCCGTACGCCGGGCCGGCGGTGACGTGCGCGGCCAGCAGCCCGCGCTCGCGCAGCTCGGCGACCGTGCGCGACAGCCCGCCCGGCAGCGCGCCGCCCGCCGTCTGCACGTAGCCGAGCCGGCCGCCGCCGGCCTGCGCGAACGTCCACGCCAGCGGCGCGAGCTGGCCGTGCAGGCCGATCGTCGCGACCGGGCCGCGCGCCGCGGCCGGATCGCCGTCGGCGGGGTCGACCGCGTGCTGGACCGGCGTGTAGTTGAGCTTCATCACGTGCGCGCCCGGAAGACCGTCGGCCTCGAGCCCGCGGGTGAGGTTGGCGACGACGAGGTCGTAGCCGCCCGAGCCGAGCCCGAGCGTCCGCGCCTGCACGTTGACGATCACCTCGTCCCCGGGCCGGGGCGCCGGGTGCAGCGCCGGGTCCGACCAGGCGCGACCGAGCTCGGTCTCCGCCCAGGCGCCGTCGGCGGCGGTCACGACGGTCCGGCGCAGGGCGAGCACGGCGGGACCGTAGCGCGACCGCGGTCAACCCCGGAGCGAGAACCGGAGAAACCTCCGCTCAGGGTTCGCCCGGCCGCCGCCGATAGTGGTCGCATGAGCAAGCCGCTTCCCGAGCACGCACCCAAGGGTGGCGCCGTCCGCGCCGTCGGTCTGGTCCTCGCCGTCCTCTGCCTGGCGGTCCTGTTCGCGCCGGTCGTCGCCGCGGTCGTCTAGCCGCTGCGCCGCGCGGGCGCGCCGACGCCTATCGTCCCGCGCATGGACTTCGAGCCGACCGCCCGCAGCCGCGACCTCCAGGAGCGGCTGACGGCGTTCATGGAGGAGCGCGTCCACCCCGCGGAGGCCGTCTACGAGCGCGAGATCCGCGAGAGCGGCGACCCCCACTTCCATCCGCCGGTGATGGAGGAGCTCAAGGAGGAGGCGCGCCGGCGCGGCCTGTGGAACCTGTTCCACCCCGACCCCGCCTACGGCCCCGGGCTGACGTACGCCGAGTACGCGCCGCTGGCCGAGATCTCCGGGCGCAGCCACATCGCGCCGGAGGCGATCAACTGCGCCGCGCCCGATACCGGCAACATGGAGGTGCTGACCCAGTTCGGCACCGAGGAGCAGAAGGAGCGCTGGCTGCGTCCGCTGCTGGACGGCGAGATCCGCTCGGCGTTCGCGATGACCGAGCCCGACGTGGCCTCGTCGGACGCGACGAACATCCGCCTGCGCATCGAGCGCGACGGCGACGAGTACGTCCTCAACGGGCGCAAGTGGTGGACGTCGGGCGCGATGCGCGACCGCTGCGCCGTCTTCATCGTGATGGGCAAGACCGACCCGGACGCGCCGCCGTACCGCCAGCAGTCGATGATCCTCGTGCCGCGCGACACGCCCGGCGTGACGGTCGTGCGCAACCTCCCGGTCTTCGGCTACACCGACCCGGAGGGCCACGCCGAGGTGACGTTCGAGGACGTGCGCGTCCCCGCCTCCAACCTCATCGCCGGCGAGGGCGACGGGTTCATGATCGCCCAGGCGCGCCTCGGCCCCGGGCGCATCCATCACTGCATGCGCGCGATCGGCGCCGCCGAGATGGCGCTGGAGGCGCTGTGCCGGCGGGCGGTGTCGCGCACGACGTTCGGCGCTCCCGTCGCGACGCGCGGCAACGTCCTCGACTGGATCGCCGAGGCGCGCATCGAGATCGAGATGGCGCGGCTGCTGACGCTGAAGACCGCGTGGCTGATCGACACGGTCGGCAACAAGCACGCGCGCACCGAGATCGCGGCGATCAAGGTCGCCGCGCCGAACGTGGCGCTGAAGATCATCGACCGCGCGATCCAGGTCCACGGGGGCGGCGGCGTGTCCGACGACTTCCCGCTCGCCCGCCTGTACGCGGGCATGCGCACGCTGCGCCTGGCCGACGGCCCCGACGAGGTCCACAAGCTGTCGATCGCGCGCCGCGAGCTGCGCCGGTACGTCGCCGAGGCGGAGGCTGCGGATGCCGCCTCCGGCTAGTCGTCCGCGCCCCCGGGGATGATCCCGCGCCCATGCTGCGCGCCCTCGCCGTCGCCCTCGCCGTCGCCGCCCTCCCCGCCGCCGCGGCCCAGGCCCAGGACCCGGCCGCGCCGCCGTGGACGCCGGTCGCCGGCCTGGCGCTGACCGAGCCCGTCCAGGCGCACCCCCGCAACGGGGTCGTGCGGGTCACGCTCGACGCACGGCTGGGCACGATCGACGTGTCCGGCTCGCCGGTCGTCGCGCAGCCGTTCAACGGCCGGCTCATCGGGCCGACGCTGCACGTGCGCCCCGGGGACACGATCGAGGTCACGTTCCGCAACGCGACGCCGCAGGACACGAACATCCACTACCACGGCATGCACGTGTCGCCCAAGCGCCACCACGACAACGTGTTCCGCACGATCCGCTCGGGCACGACGGTGCGGTCGTCCATCACGCTGCCGCGCGACCACTCGCCCGGCACGTACTGGTACCACGCCCATCTGCACGGGCTCACCGAGCCGCAGCTCATGGGCGGCCTGTCGGGGCTGATCGTCGTCGAGGGCCTCGAGCGGCTGCTCCCGCCCGCGCTGCGCGGCATCACCCAGCGCCAGATCGCCATCCGCGACCTCCAGGTCAACGCGGACGCCCCCGGCTGGACCGCGCTCGACGCCGACACCATCGACGTGCAGAAGCCGACGGTGCGGCTCGTCAACGGGCAGCTCACCCCGCGCACCGCGCTGCGCCAGGGCGAGACGCAGCTCTGGCGCCTGGCCAACATCGGATCGGACCTGTTCTACGACGTGCAGCTCGCCGGCCACACGCTGACCGTGCTGGCCGAGGACGGCTCGCCGAAGTGGCGCGTGCGCAGCGTCGACCATCTCGTCATGGCGCCCGGTAAGCGCTTCGACGTGCTCGTGACCGGCGGAGCGCCGGGGCAGTACCAGCTCCGCACGCTCGCGTTCCCGCAGGAGGGCTTCGAGGCGCTGCCCGAGGCCGAGCTGATGACCGTCGACGTGCTGCCGGGGACCGAGCAGGCGCCGCCGCGGGTTCCGCGGCGGCTGGCCACGCCGGCCGGGCCGATCACGTCGATGCCGGTCGCGCGCAAGCGGACGTTCACGTTCAGCTTCGCCAACTCGGCCGAGTTCGCGCGCATCAACGGCAAGGCGTTCGACCCCAGCCGCACGAACGTGGCGCCGTACGTCAACACGGTCGAGGAGTGGACGCTGCGCAACGTCACGACCGAGGACCATCCGTTCCACATCCACGTCAACGACTTCCAGGTCGTGTCCGTGAACGGCAGGCCCTACGAGGCCGACGGGCTCCAGGACGTCGTGATCATCCCCCACCGCGACGCGGCCGGCCGGCCGGGCGAGGTGGTCATCCGCATCCCGTTCCGGCACTTCACCGGGCACTTCGTCTTCCACTGCCACATCCTGGCCCACGAGGACGGCGGCATGATGCAGACGGTGCAGGTGCGCCGCCGCGGGAAGCCGAAGACGCCGCCGCCGGGCGCGATGCGCCAGCACCGGCGGATGCTGCGCGCGCAGGCGCAGGCGACGTCGGCCGAGGCCGCGCGCCGCTGGGCGCGGATCTGCCGCCTGCGCGAGCGCGCCGCGCGGCTGCGGGTGGTGTGAGTCAGGCCGCCGCGGCCTCGTCGAGCAACGCGTAGGTCACCGCGAGCATCTCCTCCAGCGCGGCGAAGCTGACGCGCTCGGTCGGCTCGTGGTTGCGCTCGGTGCCGTTGGCCAGGCAGACGCAGTGGAAGCCGCGGTGCTCGAAGGCGTTGGCGTCGGCGGCCGAGCCGGCGACCACATGGCGGGGCTCGAAGCCGCACGCGCGCAGCGCGCGCTCGACGACCACGACCGCCGGCGCGGTGGGGCGGTGGCGGTAGCCGTGGAAGAACTTCTCCACCGACACGTCCACGTCGACGGGGCAGCTCGCGTCGTTGGCGGCGTCCTGGATCGCGTCGATGATCTCGGCGATCAGGCCCTCCAGGCGCGCGTCGTCGATCGAGCGGGCCTCGCCCAGGAAGCGCGCGTGCTCGGGCACGACGTTCGTGCCCTCCACCCCGCCCTCGATGCCGCCCACGTTCGCGGTCGTCTCGTCGTCGAGGCGCCCCAGCGGCATCGCCGCGATCGCGCGGGCCGCCGCCACGATCGCCGAGCGGCCGTCCTCGGGACGCAGGCCGGCGTGAGCGGCCTGGCCGTGGAAGCGGGCCTCGAAGCGGTAGGCGCCCGGCGAGGCCATCACGATCTCGCCGATCGGCGTCGCCAGGTCGTACACGTAGCCGAAGTCGGAGCGCAGGACCGACACGTCGAACGCCTCGGCGCCGCGCAGGCCGATCTCCTCCTGCAGCGTGAACAGCAGCTCGATGCCGACCGGCGCGCCCTGGCGGACGGCGCGCTCGGCGGCGACGAGCATCACCGCGACCGCGGCCTTGTTGTCGGCGCCCAGGATGTCGTCGTGGGCGTTCTCCCAGCCCTCGTCGACCTCGACCGGCTCGATCGGGGTCGACGGGTCCAGGCGCGGCACCGTGTCGAGGTGCGCGCACAGGAGGATCGAGCGACGGTCGGGCGGCGGCGGGATGCGCGCCAGCAGGTTGCCGAACGCGTCGCGCTCGACGGCGAGGCCGAGCGCCTCCAGCTCGCGCGTCACCGCGGCCGCGCACTCAGCCTCCTGGTGGCTGGGCGAGTCGATCGCGCACAGCGCCGCGAACAGCGCGTGCAGGCGGCGCCGCTCGGCGTCAGTCGGACGGGGTGGCACGCTGGGCGGCGGTCCGCGTCGCGACCGGCTCGCCCTCGGGCGGACGCTCGCCGGCGCGCTCCATCGCCGCCGCCACGAACTCGCGGAACAGCGGCGCGGGCCGCTCCGGCCGCGACTTGAACTCGGGGTGGAACTGCGACGCCACGAAGAACGGGTGGTCGGGCAGCTCGATCGCCTCGACGAGGCGCTCGTCGGGCGACGTGCCCCCGGCGACGAGCCCGGCCTTCTCCAGGCGCTTGCGCAGGTTCAGCGACACCTCGTAGCGGTGGCGGTGGCGCTCGTAGATGACCGCCTCGCCGTAGATCTCGCGGATGCGCGTGCCGTCGTGCAGCTTCACCGGGTCGGCGCCCAGGCGCATCGTGCCGCCAAGGTCGGCGACGTCGCGCTGCTCGGGCAGCAGGTCGATGACCGGCCACTCGGTCTCGTGGTCGAACTCGGTGGAGTTGGCGCCCTCCATGCCGGCGACGTTGCGGGCGAACTCGGCCACCGCGATCTGCATGCCCAGGCAGATGCCCAGGTACGGGATGCCGTGCTCGCGCGCCACCTGCGCGGCGAGGATCTTGCCCTCGATCCCGCGCCCGCCGAACCCGCCGGGGACGAGGATGCCGTCGTGGTCGCGCAGGCGCTCGAGCGCGTTGGCCTCGGTGATCGTCTCCGAGTCGATCCAGTCGATCTCGATCCGGCCGCCGTGCTGGAAGCCGGCGTGGCGCAGCGCCTCGCTGACCGACAGGTAGGCGTCCTCGAGCTGCACGTACTTGCCGACGAGCGCGATCCGCACCGGGGTGGTGGCGCGGTCGGCGCGGTCGCACAGGTCCTGCCAGCCGCTCATGTCGGCGGGCGGGACGTCGTCGATGCCGAAGTGGTCGAGGATGAAGTCGTCGACGCCCTGCTTGGCGTAGTTCAGCGGGACCTTGTAGATGTTGTCGACGTCGCTGGCCGACACGATCGCCTCGACCGGCAGGGAGGCGAACAGCGCGATCTTGCGGCGGATGTCGTCGCCGAGCAGCCCCTCGGAGCGGCACATCAGCATGTCGGGCTGGATGCCGATGCGGCGCAGCTCGTTGACCGAGTGCTGGGTGGGCTTCGTCTTCAGCTCCCCGGCGTGGCCGATGTAGGGCACGAGCGTGAGGTGGATGAACATCACGTCGCGGCGGCCGACGTCGACGGGGAACTGGCGGATCGCCTCCAGGAACGGCAGCGACTCGATGTCGCCGACGGTGCCGCCGACCTCGGTGATGACGAAGTCGACGTCGGAGGTCTCGCCGATGAGCTTGATGCGGTTCTTGATCTCGTCGGTGATGTGCGGGACGACCTGCACGGTGCCGCCGAGGTAGTCGCCGCGGCGCTCGCGGCGGATGACCGCGTTGTAGACGCCGCCGGCGGTGACGTTGCTGGCGCGCGACGTGTTGGCGTCGGTGAAGCGCTCGTAGTGGCCCAGGTCCAGGTCGGTCTCGGCGCCGTCCTCGGTGACGAACACCTCGCCGTGCTGGTAGGGCGACATCGTGCCCGGGTCGACGTTGATGTACGGGTCGAACTTCTGCAGGCCGACGGTCAGCCCGCGGCTGACGAGCAGGCGGCCGATCGAGGCGGCCGCGATCCCCTTGCCCAGGGACGACACGACCCCGCCGGTGACGAAGATGTAGCGCGTGCGCTGGGAGCGGGGACTAGGCATGCGGTCTTCCGATCGAGTCTAGGTGACGAAGGACGGGGGTGCGCTCCACCAGCGCGTTGATCGATCGCAGCTCGCCGTACGCGGTGACGACGAGCAGGATCGCGGCGGCCACGGCCAGGCCCGCGGTCGACAGGGTGAGCACGAGCCACAGGCCGGCCAGCGCCCCGATCAGGTTGCTGCCGGTGTCGCCGAGCATGGCGCACTCGCGCAGGTCGTAGAAGCCGGCGACCAGGACCGGCGCCGCCAGCAGCCCGAGCGCCCACAGCGGGTCGGCGTCCCAGGCGCCGAGCGTGAGGCCCGCCCCGAGCAGCACGAACGCCTTGACGGCGCGCCCGGGCCGCAGGTCGAGCAGGTTGAAGACGTTGGTGGCCAGCACGAGCACGAGCACGGCCAGCAGGTAGTCGTCGTGGCCGCGCAGCACGAGCAGCGCGAGGCCCAGCGAGCCGACCGCCTTCAGCGCCCCGGTCGAGACGACGCCGCCCATGAGGGCGGCGCCGTGCCCGCGCCAGCCGCGCGACGGGCCGCTGAGCGCGTCGTCGGCCAGGCCCAGGAACGCGACCCCGAGCGCGTAGATCGCGATCGTGCCGAGCTCCGGGCGCAGCACGTCGCCGGTGATGTCGTCGATCGGCGCCAGCGGGACGAGCGCGACCACGGCGGCGGCCACGATCAGCACGCCGAACGGGAACGGCAGCGCGATCCCGCGGTAGTTGTCGCGGACCTGCCCGGCGTCGGCGAGGGTGCGTCGCAGAGCCGGAGCGAGAGCGAGCGCGGCGGCGAACGCGACGACGGACGGGAGGGCGTGCACTGGGCGCGAACGGTAGCCGGGTCGGCGGACGGTCGTGGCGCGTTTTCCGCTCGCTGCGGGTTTCCGCGTCAGGGCCGGCTGATGCCGCCCACGACGCGCGGCAGCAGCGCCTCGGCGCTGGACTTCAGGCCGTAGGCGCCGTCGGCGCCGGCGAGCGCGAAGACGAGCGCGGCGCGGCCCGAGAGCTGGTCGACGGAGTCCACCGAGGCCAGGCCGCGATCGCGGTACCAGTCGATCTGCGAGGGGTCGGTGTCGAGCTGCTCGATGCCGACGACCGGCATGTCGGTGCGGTTCATGCCCCGCACGATCCCGTTCTCGAGCGCCTCGGTCGTCCCCTCCTGTTCCTCGTCCTCCTCCGGGCGCTCGGGGTCGCGCACGACGACGACGCCGTCCACCAGGCCCAGCTCGCCCGAGAACGAGCGCATCAGCTCGGGGCGCACGGCCCCGACGAGGCGCCCGCCGTTGATGAGCTGGACGCCGATGCGCTCGGCGAACGGCTCCAGCAGCGTGTCGTCGATCGACATCGCCGCGTAGCGGGTGCCGAACGCGCGGTCGGCCAGCCCCTCCACGTCGGGCGGCTCGCGCAGGGCGCCGACCCAGCGCAGGTTCGCCCCGGCGGGCTCGATCGCGTCGCGGACCTGGTCGACGACGGAGCTGTCGGAGTCGCCCAGGAACAGCAGGCCGATCTGCTCGCCGGCCAGCCGCCCGGCGACGAGGTCCGGGAACGTCTGGTTCTCGTAGTCGAGGTGGCGGTCGAGCTCGGAGCGCAGCTCGGCCGCCTCCTCGCGCGAGGCCTTCACGTCGCCGCGCAGCGAGTCCTCGATGTCCTGGCGGGCCGACGACACCAGCCCGGAGTCGCCGATCGCCACGCCGAGCAGGATCCCGATGGCGAGCGCCAGGAACACCGCGACGAGCGAGAGGGCGTGGTAGCGGAAGTCGAACACGGCGGTGGCGGGCAGCGTAGTCGCGCTACGCGATGCCGAGGAGCACCTGCAGCTTCAGCCACAGGAGCTGGGCGACGTCGTAGAGCGCCGGCGTGCGCCAGATGATCACGCCGAGCGTGGCCAGGCCCGCGGCCAGCAGCAGGCCGATCGGCGCGGTGCCCGGGCGCGGGCGGTACAGGCGGCCGACGCCCTTGGCGTCGATGAGGTCCTCCCCCAGGCGCAGCCGCGTCAGGAACGTCGAGGACATGCCGCGCCGGTTCTTGTCGAGGAACTCGACGAGGTTGAACTGCGAGCCGACCGAGACGATCGGCTGGGCGCCCTTCTCGTGGGCGATCAGCATCGCCACGTCCTGGCTGGTGCCCGGCGCCGGCACGACCTTGTGCGGCAGGCCGAGGCGGTCGAGCCGGTCGCGGCCGGGGGCGCGGCCGTCGGGATAGGCGTGGACGACGAGCTCGGCCCCGCAGCGCAGCGCCGCCTCCGAGGCGGAGTCCATGTCGCCGACGATCATGTCGGGCTTCCAGCCCTCCTCGAGGATCGCGTCGGCGCCGCCGTCGACGGCGACGATCGCCGGCTTCACGTCGCGCACGTACGGGCGCAGGACGCGCAGGTCGCGGCGGTGGTCGACGCCGCGCACGACGATCAGCGCGGGGCGGTCGCGGAACGTCGTCTCGAAGCGCGGCAGCTCGATCTTGCCGGCCAGCAGCTCGCGCTCCTCGACCATGTGCTCGACCGTGTTGCGGGCGAACGCGGCGAGCGCCTCGCCGATCTCGGCCTTGGCGCGGTCGTTGGCGGCGCGGACGGCGGCCGGCTCCTGGACGACGCCGGCGGCGACGCGCTCGCCGTTGCGCAGCACCTCGCCGCCGCGGACCGTGATCGCGTCACCCTCGTGGAGGCGCTCGAAGAGCGTGTCGTCGGGCAGGTCGACGAGGAGGATGCCGGCCTGGACGAGCAGCAGCGGACCGAGGTTCGGGTAGCGGCCCGTGGAGCTGGGCCGGCAGTTGAGGACGGCGGCGACCCCGATCGCGACGAGGTCCTCGGCCGAGACGCGGTCCAGGTCGGCGTGGTCGATGACCGCGATGTCGCCGGGCCGCAGCCGCTTCGTGAGCACCTTGGTGCGGCGTCCCAGCCTCGCCGGACCGCTGACCTCCCGCGCGAGCGCCTCCCGGCGCGCGGCGTCCGGGGCGCGAGGCACCGTCGACATGCCCACCGAGTGTACGGCGCGGCGGGGGATTCGGCGCTGTGGCCGGGCGTCAGCCGGCCGCGTCGAGGCGCGCGATCTCGTCGTCGGTGAGCTCGAGCGCGGCCGCCGCGACGTTCTCCTCGAGGTGGGCGACCGAGCTCGTGCCCGGGATCGGCAGCATCACCGGGCTGTGGCGCAGCAGCCACGCGAGCGCGACCTGGCCGCTCGTGGCGCCGTGGGCCTCGGCGATCTCGGCGACGACGCCGCCGGGCTCGGCCAGGCGGCCGGCGGCCAGCGGGAACCACGGGATGAAGCCGATGCCCTCGCGCTCGCAGTGGGCGAGGACGTCCTCGGACCCGCGGTCGACGAGGTTGTAGCGGTTCTGGACCGTCGCGATGTCGACGATCCGGCGGGCCGCCTCGATCTCCTCGACCGACACCTCCGACAGGCCGACGTGGCGGACCTTGCCCTCGTCGCGCAGCTCGCGCATGAGCCCGAACTGCTCCTCGCGCGGGACCTGCGGGTCGATGCGATGGAGCTGCCACAGGTCGATCGTGTCGACGCCGAGCCGGCGCAGGCTCATCTCGCAGCACTGGCGCAGGTACTCGGGGCGGCCGACCTCGGCCCAGCGGTGCGGCCCCTGGCGGGTGAAGCCGCCCTTCGTCGCCACGACGATCCCGTCGTAGGGGCGCAGGGCCTCGGCGATGAGGTCCTCGGAGACCTCGGGGCCGTAGGAGTCGGCGGTGTCGACGAAGTCCACGCCCAGGTCGGGCAGGCGCTTCAGCACCCGGATCGCCTCGTCGCGGTCGCGGGGCGGGCCCCACACGCCGTCGCCGGTGATGCGCATCGCGCCGAAGCCGAGGCGGGTGACCTCCAGGTCCCCGCCGATGCGGAAGGTGCCGGAGCCGGCTGCCGTGGTCGCCATGCCCTCGACGGTACACGCCGACCGCGGCCGGCCCGGCGCGGCCATGCCCCCTACGCCGCCTTCAGCAGCTCCTGGGCGTGCCGGCGCGCGGCCAGGTCGCCGGAGTCGGCGCCGAGCATCCGCACGAGCTCGCCGACGACCGCGTCGGGCGCCAGCTCGGTGACGGTGGTGACGGCCGGGTCGGCCGACGTGTCCTTGGCGATCGAGAAGTGGCGGGCCGCCATCGACGCCACCTGCGGCAGGTGCGTGATGCAGATGACCTGGCGGGCCGCGGCCAGCGCGCGGAGCTGCTCGCCGACCGCGCGGGCGGTCACGCCGCCGATGCCCGCGTCGACCTCGTCGAACACGAGCGTGGCGCCCCCGTCCTCGTTGGCGACGCCCATCAGCGCGAGCATCACCCGCGACAGCTCGCCGCCGGAGGCGATGTCGCGCAGCGGCCCGGCGGGCACGCCCGGGTTGGCGGCGATGAGGAACTCGACCGTGTCGGCGCCCGTGGGCCCCGGCTCGCGCTCGTGCAGGGCGACCTCGAACGAGGCGCCGTCCATCGCCAGGTCGGCCAGCCGCTCGCGCACCGACTCGGCCAGCGCGGGGCCGGCTGCCGCCCGCGCCGCGCGCAGCTCCTCGGCCGTCGCGGTCAGCGCCGCGCGCGCCTCGGCCAGCGCCGCCTCGGCCTCCTCGAGCGCCTCGCTCGCGCCCAGCAGCTCGTCCCGGCGCCCGCGGCAGTCCTCGGCGTGGGCCAGCACCGCCTCGACGCTGCCGCCGTGCTTGCGCTCCAGCCGCTCGACCGCGGCCAGGCGGGTCTCCACCGCGTCGAGCCGGCCGGGCTCGGCCTCCAGCCCCTCGGCGTAGCGGCGCAGCTCGCCGGCCAGGTCGTCGGCCTCGAGCGCGAGCGCCCGGAAGCGCTCGACGAGCGGGTCCAGCGACGCGTCGACGCCGGCCACCCCGTCGAGCTCGGCGCCCGCGCGCGCCAGCAGCACGCCGGCCCCGCCGTCGCCGTCGTCGGGCGCGATCGCCTCGACGGCCGCCAGCGCGGCGCCGCGCAGCGCCTCGAGATGGCGCAGCCGCCCGCGCTCGGCCTCGAGCTCGCGCTTCTCCTCGACGCTGGGCGCGACCTCCTCGATCTCGGCCAGCTCGAACGCGAGCAGGTCGAGCTCGCGCTCGCGCGACCCCGCGCGCTCGCGCAGGTCCGCGAGCGTGCCCTCCAGCGCGCGCACACGCGCCCAGGCGCCGGCGGCCCGCGCGCGGCGCGCCGCCTGCTCGGGCCCGCAGAAGCCGTCGAGCACGTCGAGCTGGGTGGACGACAGCGTCAGGCGCCGATGCTCGTGCTGGCCGTAGAAGGCGATGAGCGGCTCGGCCAGCTCGCGCAGGTCGCCCGCGCTGGCGCTGCGCCCGTTCACGTACGCGCGCGTGCGGCCCTCGGCGCTGACGCGCCGGGCGAGCACGACCTCCTCGGCGTCGGCGGGCAGCCGCTCCCCCAGCTCGCCGCGCAGCGCGTCGGGCAGCTCGAACACGCCCTCGACGTAGGCCTCGGCCGCGCCGGGCCGCACGATCCCCGCGCGCGCCTTGCCGCCGAGCAGCAGGTCGAGCGCGTGCGCGAGCACCGTCTTGCCGGCGCCGGTCTCGCCCGTCAGGACGTTCAGTCCGGGCGCGAGGCGCAGCTGCGCGCGCTCGATCAGCAGCAGGTTCTCGACGCGAAGCTCCAGGAGCATGCGCAACGGTCTACCAGCGGGCCAGGACGGACCCGTCCCGAACACGCGTTCGAGGCGGGCCTCAGACGAGGTGGCCGAACTTCTCGCGCAGGCGCTGGTAGAAGCTCGAGTTCGGAAGCTGCGCCAGCACCGCCGCCCCGTGGCGGAAGCGGCAGTCGAGCGAGTCGCCCGGCGCCAGCTCGCCGACGTTGCGCCCGTCGACCGCCACGTCGACCGACTCGCGCGCGGACCGGTTCAGCAGCGTGAGCGTGTCGCCCGGCGCGACGACGAGCGGCCGCGCGGTGAGCGAGTGCGGGGCGATGAACGTCACGACGTAGCCCTCCACGCCCCAGGCGAGCACCGGCCCGCCGTTGGCGAGGTTGTAGCCGGTCGACCCGGCCGGGGTGGCGACCACCAGACCGTCGCAGCGCACGTGGCCGAGCTCCTCGCTGCCGAGCACGTAGGACAGCACCGCGACGCGTCCACCCGGGTGGCGCAGCAGCGACACGTCGTTGATCGCCGACTGGCGCAGCCCCGGCGCGGCGATCCCGATCGCCGGCAGCTCCAGCCGCTCGAACCGGCCCGTGAACGCGCGCCGGAAGCCGTCCTCGCAGGCGTCGCGCTCGATCGTGGCCAGGAAGCCGACCTGGCCGAAGTTGACCGCGAACACGGGCACGCCGGTGTCGGCGAAGCGGCGCAGCCCCGACAGGATCGTCCCGTCGCCGCCCAGGGCGATCGCGATCTCCGCCTCGCCGTCGGCCGAGCGGTCCTGGTCGCCGTCCACCAGCGTCACGCCGATCTCGGCCGCGATGCGCTCGAGCGTCGCCGCCGCGACCTGGACCTCCTCGTGGCGGCCGTGGGTGATGACGACCGCGACGCGAGAGGCCATCAGACGTCGGCCTCCGCCACGACGGCCGCCACGTCGGCGATCGCGCCCTCGCGCCCGCCCTCGGCCAGCCACAGGAACGTCTCGCGGTTCCCCTTCGGCCCGGGCAGCCCGCTCGGCGCCACGCCGAGCACGGCGGCGCCCAGCGCGGTCGCGGCGTCCGCCACGGCGACGACCGCCTCGCGCCGCAGCTCGGGCTCGCGCACGACACCGCCCTTGCCCACGCGCTCGCGGCCCACCTCGAACTGGGGCTTGACCATCACGAGCGCGTCGAAGCGCGGCGCGACGCAGGCCAGCACGGCCGGCAGCACCTTCGCCAGCGAGATGAACGACAGGTCGGCGACGACGAGGTCCGGCGCGTACGGGAGCTGCTCGGGCGTCAGGGCGCGGGCGTTCACGCGCTCGAGCACCGTGACGCGGTCGTCGGTGCGCAGCGACCACGCCAGCTCGCCGTAGGCGACGTCGACGGCGACGACGTGGGCGGCGCCGCGCTGCAGCAGGCAGTCGGTGAAGCCGCCGGTGGAGGCGCCGACGTCGAGCGCGTGGCGGCCGGCGACGTCGAGGCCGAGCGCGTCGAGCGCGTTGGCGAGCTTGACGCCGCCGCGCGAGACGAACCGCGGCCGGTCGTCGACGGCGACGACGACGGAGTCCTCGACCATCTGGCCCGGCTTGCTCGCGCGCCGCCGCTCCTCGCCCACGAGGACCTCGCCCGCGAGCACGGACGCGGCCGCGCGCGTGCGGGAGTCGAACAGGCCGCGGCGGGCCAGCAGCGCGTCGAGTCGGACCTTGGGCACCCGCGGAACCGTACCGGCCGGCGCATCCGTGACCTCCCTCACAGACGATTGCGGACGCGCAAGCAATCATGTGCTCAGGCCCGGGCGCCCCAACCGCCCGGCAGGGACTTCCCACATCGATCACATAGCCAGACCCATCACATAAGCAGCATCTCTCCTCCCCAGAAGCGGCCCGCCACCGGCGGGCCGTTTCATGTTCCAGGGGCCGTGGCCGATGACCGGCGTGATGGCCCTTGACGCGCCTCCTGTCGTCCTGGCACGACAGCCAGTCTTCGATCGCAGCCGGCACCTCGTCGGCTACGAGCTCCTGTTCCGGGCGCTCGACCCCACGCGCGCGCTCGTCGTCGACCACGAGCGGGCCAGCGCCCACGTCCTCGTCACCGCCCTCGCCGACATCGGCATCGCGCCGCTGTCGGGCGGCCTGTGGGCGGGCCTGAACGTCACCCGCCAGTTCCTCCTCGACGTCGACCCGCTGCCGTTCGCCCCCGGCGAGGTCGTGCTGGAGCTGCTCGAGGGCCAGGACGTCGACGAGGCGCTGCTCGCCCGCTGCGAGGAGCTCGCCGCCGCCGGGCACATGATCGGCCTCGACGACTTCGCGTTCAGCGCGGCCACCGCGCCGCTGCTCGAGCACGCGCGCGTCGTCAAGCTCGACGTGCGCGAGCACGGGCTCGAGGGCCTGCCCGCCCAGATCCTGGCGATCCGCCGCGCCGGGTTCGAGGGCAGGCTGCTGGCCGAGAAGATCGAGACGCAGAGCGAGCACGACGCGTGCCTGCGGCTCGGATTCGACTACTTCCAGGGCGAGCTGTACGCCCACCCCCAGCTCGTGTCCGGGCGCGCGCTGCAGACGTCCTCGCTGCAGGCGCTGCACGCCGCCGCGACGCTCACCGACGACGAGATCGGCTTCGAGGCGCTCGAGGAGCTCGTCTCCCGCGACCCCGGGCTGGCGATGCGGCTCCTGCGGCTGCTGAACTCGGCCGCGTTCCCGCTGCGCCGCCGCGTGGAGACCGTGCACGACGCGCTCGTCATGCTCGGCGTGCGGACCGTGCGCCAGTGGGCGATGCTGATCGTCCTCGCCGGCCTGCCGTCCACCCGCGACGAGCTGCTGCCCAACGCGCTCGTCCGCGCGCGGCTGCTGGAGATCCTCGCCGGGCTGCGCGGCGACCCCACCCCCGCGGGCGCGTTCGTCGTCGGGCTGTTCTCGCTCGCCGACGTGATGCTCGGCGTGCCGATGGACGAGGCGCTCGGGGACCTGCCGCTCGCCGAGGAGCACCTCGACGCGCTGCTGCGCCACGAGGGGCCCAACGGCCGGGCGCTGGCCGCCGTCGTCGCGCACGAGCGCGGGGAGCCGTGGGCGCCGGCCGACGCGGGCGTGTCCGTGGAGCGCTTCGCCGCGGCCTACGCGGAGGCGCTCGTGTGGGCCTTCGACGCCGAGCCGGGCCTGAAGGCCGCCTGAGCGGCCTCGCCGAGGCGCACGAGCGCGGCGCGCGCCGCGTCGACCTTCGCCGGCCAGCGCACGAAGCCGTGCACGGTGCCCGGCCACACGATCAGCTCCGCCGCGACGCCCGCCTCCTCGAGCCGGCGCGCATAGGCCTCGCCCTCGTCGCGCAGCACGTCGTGGCTGGCGACGACGATCGTGGCCGGCGGCAGGCCGCTCAGGTCCGCCGCGCGCAGCGGCGAGACGTCCGGGTCCTCGGGGTCGCCGCCGTACTGCTCGACGAACCAGGCCATGTCGGCGGAGGTGAGCCGGAAGCCGGTGGCGAAGCGCTCGTAGCTCGCGGTGGCCATGCCGGTGTCGAGGACCGGGTAGACGAGGAGCTGCGCGGCGAGCCGGCCGGCGTGGCGGCGCGCGAGGACGGCGGCGAGCTGGCCGCCGGCGCTGTCGCCCGCGACCGCGACCGGGCCGTCGCCGGCGAGCAGCGGCGCCAGCGCGGCCTCGGCGTCCTCGAGCGCGGCCGGGAACGGGTGCTCGGGCGCCAGCCGGTAGTCGGGCAGCACGACCCGCGCGCCCGCCGCGTTGGCGAGGATGCGGCCGACCTGGTCGTAGGTGTCCGGGCTGCCGACGACCCAGCCGCCGCCGTGGAGGAAGAGGATCGTGCCGCGGGCGCCGGCCGGCTCGTAGACGCGGGCGGGCACCGGCGCGTCGACGTCGCGCACCGCGTCGACGGGGTCGGGCGGGCCGGCGAGCTCGCGCGTGCCGGCGGCGTGCTCGGCGCGCAGCGTCGCCGGGTCGTACGCCGTCGTGAGCGCGCCCTCGGGACCCGCGATCAGCGCGGCGATCTGCGAGTCGAGCGGCTCGAAGGCGCTCAACGCCCCGCGAGCGCCGCCCGGGGGTCGCGCAGCGCCGACGTGATCCGCTCGGCGATCCGCTCGCCGGTGAAGCCGACCTCGGCGTGCAGCAGCGCCGGCTTGCCGTGGGTGACGAACCGGTCGGGCAGCCCGACGCGCAGGATCCGCGGCACGGCGAGGCCGCCGTCGTTGAGCGTCTCCCACACGCCCGTGCCGAAGCCGCCCTGGAGGACGCCCTCCTCGACGGTGACGAGGAGGTCGTGCTCGGCGGCGAGCTGGGCCAGCAGCGCGCGGTCCAGCGGCTTGGCGAAGCGGGCGTCGGCGACCGTCGCGTCGATGCCGCTCTCGGCGAGCAGGTCGGCGGCCTCCAGCGCCTTCTGGACGCCGGTGCCGTAGCCGACGATCGCCACCCGCTCGCCCTCGCGCAGGATCTCGCCGGTGCCGATCTCGATCGCGTGCGGGGTGTCGGGCAGCGGGACGCCGATGCCCTCGCCGCGCGGGTAGCGCAGCGCGATCGGGCCGTCGTCGTAGGTCACCGCCGTGTGGAGCATGTGCACGAGCTGGGCCTCGTCGCGGGGCGCCATCAGCACCATGTTCGGCAGGCAGCGCAGGTAGGCGATGTCGAACGCGCCGTGGTGGGTGGGGCCGTCGTCGCCGACGAGCCCGGCGCGGTCCATCGCGAACACGACGTTCAGCCGCTGCAGGGCGACGTCGTGGACGATCTGGTCGAACGCCCGCTGCAGGAACGTCGAGTAGATCGCGCACACCGGCTTGGCGCCCTCGAGCGCGAGGCCGGACGCGAACAGGACCGCCTGCTGCTCGGCGATCCCGACGTCGAAGTAGTGCTCGGGCCGGGCCTTCTGGAGGATGTTCAGGCCGGTGCCGGAGTTCATCGCGGCGGTGATGCCGACGATCCGCTCGTCGCGCTCGACCTCGCGCACGAGCGCGTCGCCGAACACGGTCGTGTAGGCCGGCGGCGCGGGCGCGGCCGACGGCTTGGCGGCGGCCTTCGCGGGCGCGCCGTTGGCGATCGACTTCGGCTTGGCGGCATGCCACTTCTCCATGCCCTCCAGGCCGCCGAGCTCGGCCGGCTCGAAGCCCTTGCCCTTGACGGTCGCGATGTGGACGACGACCGGCCGCTGGGCGTCGAGCGCCTCGCTGAGCGCGTCGCGCAGCGCGTGCACGTCGTGGCCGTCGATGACGCCGACGTAGGCCCAGTCGAGCTCCTCCCAGAACAGGCCGGGCGCCCAGAAGGCCTTGATCGACTCCTTGAGCTGCGGGCCGAGGTGCTCGAACGCGGCGCCGATCCCGGCCGGCAGGCGCGTGAGCTTCTCCTCCACGCCCTCGCGGGCCCGGTACAGCTTGGGGTTCATCCGGATCCGGTTGAAGTACCGGTTCAGGGCGCCGACGTTCGGCGCGATCGACATGCCGTTGTCGTTGAGGACGACGACCATCGGCGTGCCCAGGCCGCCGGCCTGGTGGATCGCCTCGAAGGCGACGCCACCGGTCATCGCGCCGTCGCCGATGACCGCGACGACCTTGCCGGCGTCGGGCTCGCCGCGCAGGCGCATCGCCTCCTTGAGCCCGACCGCGTAGCCGATCGACGTCGACGCGTGCCCGGCGCCCATCACGTCGTGCTCGGACTCGTGGATCGCGCAGAACGGGGCGAGGCCCTCGTACTGGCGGATCGTGGCGAGCTGGTCGCGGCGGCCGGTCAGGACCTTGTGCGGGTAGGCCTGGTGGCCGACGTCCCACAGGATCTTGTCGCGCGGGCTGTCCAGCAGCGAGTGCAGCGCGACCGCGAGCTCGCAGGTGCCGAGGTTGGCGCCGAAGTGCCCGCCGATCTCACCGACCGTGTCGATGATGTGCTCGCGCACCTCCTGGGCCACCTGCTGCAGCTCCGCCTCGCTGAGGGCGTGCAGGTCCTGGGGCCGGTCGATGCGGGGCAGGATGCGTTCGGTCACGAGGTGCGGGTGAAGATGAAGTCGGTGATCTGCTCGAGCTCGGGCGCGCCGTCCGGGGCGGCGGCGGCGAGGGCGGCACGAGCCGTCCGATGCGATGCCTCCGCCATGGTACGAGCTTGGTCGAGACCGAACTCGCTGACGTACGTCCGCTTGCCGTGACGGGCGTCCGAGCCCTGGGGCTTGCCGAGGTCGTCGTCGGTGCCGGTCACGTCGAGGATGTCGTCGACGATCTGGAACAGGACGCCCAGCTCGCCGGTGAACTCGCGCCACGGCGCGGGGTCGCGGCCGTCGAGCAGCAGGACGCTCTCGACGCTGGCGCCGATGAGGCGGCCGGTCTTGAGGGCGTGCAGCTCGCGCAGGTCGGCGTGCTCGGCGGCCACATCGAGCCATTGCCCGCCGACCATCCCGTTCACACCGGTGGCGGTCGCCAGGTGGGCCAGCGCCGCCATCACGTGGGCGGGCTCGCCGCGCTGGCGCGTGAGGACGTGGCGGAACGCCTCCGCGTACAGCGCGTCACCGGCGAGGATCGCGACGTCCTCGCGGAACGCGCGGTGCAGCGTCGGGCGGCCGCGGCGCAGGTCGTCGTCGTCCATCGCCGGCAGGTCGTCGTGGATGAGCGAGTACGTGTGGATCAGCTCGATCGAGCAGGCCAGCGGCAGGACGTCGCGGGCGTCGCGGCCGAGCGCCCGCGCGGTCGCGAGCGCCAGGACCGGGCGGATGCGCTTGCCGCCGGCGAGCAGGCTGTAGCGCATGGCCTCCTGCAGGCCGTCGGTGGGCGTGCCGTCGACGAAGCGCAGGCGCTGGAGCTCCTCCTCGACGAGCTCGCGGAGGTCGTCTGGGTAGCGGGCCTGGGCCACTCAGAGGAGGGCGTCCTGGCCGGGCGGCACCTCGGTCGCGGCGGCGCGCGCCTGGCGCTCCAGCTCGGCGCTGGCCTCCGACGCCAGCGCGGCGCAGTCCTCGACGAGCGACGCGGCGGCGTCCGCGGACAGGTCGCCGGAGCGGAGCTGCTCGGCGGCCCGCTCGAGGCGATGGATGAGGGTGTCGAGCTCGGTCATCGCGCGGGATCCTCGCGCATCTCGCGCAGCGCCGCGCCGAGGATGCCGTTGACGAACCGCGGCGCCTGCGCGCCCGCGTACGTCTTGGCGGTCTCGACGGCCTCCTCGATCGCGCCCTCCGGCGGGATCGGGCGGTCGCCGGGCACCGCGTCCGGATGCAGCATCTCGGTCAGGGCGACGCGCATGATCGCCTTCTCCAGCGGGGCGATCCGGTCGACCGTCCAGCCCTCGGCCAGGCGCTCGATGATCGCGTCGAGGTCGTCGCTGTAGTCCTCGGCGGCGTGCGCGAGCGCCCGCGTGAACAGCGGCGCGTCGCGGCCGAGCGTCTCCGAGAGGGGACGCCCGGTCACGTCGTGCTGGTAGAGCGCGAAGACCGCTTTGCGGCGCTGCTCGGAGCGGCGGGCCACTAGGCGCGCGACATGTACTCGCCGGTGGCCGTCTGCACCTTCACGCGATCGCCGACGTTGACGAACAGCGGCACCTGGATCGTCGTGCCCGTCTCGAGCGTGGCGGGCTTGCTGCCGCCGCCCGACGCGGTGTCGCCGCGCAGGCCCGGCTCGGTCTGCGTGACCTCGAGCTCGACCGACGCGGGAAGCTGCAGGTCGCTGGGCTGGCCGTCGATGAACAGCACGTCGACCTCCTCGCTGGCCTTCGTCCAGCGGAGCTGGTCGGCGACCGCGGACTCCGGGATCGCGAGCTGCTCGTAGGAGCTCGTGTCCATGAAGTGCGCGTCGGTGCCGTCGGCGTAGAGGAACTGCATCTTGCGCGCCTCGGTGCGCACGGAACGGAACTTCTCGCCGGCGCGGAACGTCTTGTCGATCACGTTCCCGTCGGACGCGCGGCGCAGCTTCGTGCGCACGAACGCGCCGCCCTTGCCGGGCTTGACGTGCTGGAACTCGAGGATCTTGTAGACGGTCCCGTCGACGTCGATGTGGTTCCCGTTCTTGAACTGGTTGGTCGAGATCATCGAGCGCCCAGTGTATGGCGCATCGGCGCGCCGGCCTGCGCGATCCGCGCGACGGTCTGGGCGCGGCGGGTCACGGCCTGGCGCCAGGTGACCCGAAGGACGCGGTCGCCGTGGGCCTCGAGGATCGCCTGGCGCTCGGCGTCGTCCTCCCTGGCGATCTCGCCCTCGTGCCATCTCGCGCCGTCGGCCTCGACGACGGGCGCCGGGCGGGCCAGCGGAAGTCGGGGATCACCTTGCGGCCGGAGCGCCGCAGGGGCCGGTTGACGTCGGGGTGGGCGAAGCCGGCGCTCAGGAGGAGGTCGAGGACGGTGTCCTCGAGGACGCTGCGGGTGGGCGCGGGCCCGTTGGCGATGATCTTGAGGAGCCGGCGTGCGCCGCGGCGGCGGCCGGCGCGCTCGAGCGCGCGGAGGATCTGCGCGATCGTCGTGCCGTGGCGCGCCTGCGCCTCGCGGACGGCGCGGCGCAGGCGGCGGGTCTTCGCGTTCGCGGCGAGGTCGACGACGGTGCGCGCGGGCGTGGTCGTCGGGATGCCGCGGTGGCGGGTGACGTCGGCGCGGACGAGCCGGGTCGTCCGGTGCACCCTCAGGCCCGGACGGCTGCGCGGCGTGGTGTCGCGGATCGTCACCTCGACGGGCCGGTCCGGCCAGGGCAGCAGCCCCAGGTGGGCGGCCGCGGCGTGGTGGCTGAGGACCGCGCCCGGTCCGCAGGCCTTGACCGCGGCCAGGAAGCACGCCTCGAGCGGCGGGAACGCGTGACCGACGACGTAGACGCCGCGATGCAGTCGGTGCAGCCGACCCGTCCGCTCCCGCCCCATCACCGCCTTCTTCGACAGCCCGCAGGCCGCCAGGTCCTCCATCGAGACCACGCCCCACTGCCGGGCGGCGATCCGCGCGAGCAGCACGTCCGGGTGCTCCCCACGTTGCTTGTCACCTTGGTTCCCGCGACGGGAACCAACCTGACAAGCAACGGGGGTGGGTGGCGGGTCGGGCGGCATGGGCCCCGGAGCGTCGCGGCGCGCGTGTGACGGAACAAGACGCGTGTGCGCCGGGACTGCGACGATTCGGCGCCATGTCGCTCCCCCATCGCCCGCTCGGCGCGTCCGGCCTCGAGGTGTCCGTGCTGTCGCTCGGCTCATGGCGCACGTACGAGCGGATCCCGCGCGCGCAGGGCACGGCCGTGCTGGACGCCGCGCACCAGGCCGGCATCGACTTCCTCGAGGTCGCGCGCTACAACGACGAGACCGGGCGAGCGCCGATCCCGACCGGCTACAGCGAGGTCGTCTTCGGCGAGGCCTTCGCCGCCTCGGCCTACGCGGCGCGCCGCGACGAGATCGTCGTCGCCGAGAAGCTGTGGTGGGAGTTCTGGCCCCAGCAGGACGCCGCGCGGGAGCTCGACGCCTCGCTGGAGCGCACCGGCCTGGACCGCGTCGAACTCCTCTACTCCGACCCGCCGCCGGCCGACCTCCCGCTCACCGAGGTCGTCGGCCAGATCGCCGGGCTGATCGAGGACGGCCGCATCCGCGCCTGGGGCATCGTGAACTGGCCCGCCGACCGGATCGCCGAGGCCGGCCGGATCGCCCGCGACCGCGGCCTCCCGACGCCGTGCATCGCCCAGCTCCCCTACAGCCTCGTCGACCGCGAGCAGGTCGAGGGCGCCGAGATGGTCGCCGCGCTGGAGCTGTGCGAGGCGAGCGTGACCGCCTCGTTCACGCTCGCCGGCGGCCTGCTCACGGGCAAGTACGCCGACCCCGCCGCGCCCGGGCGCATGGCCAAGGAGAAGGACGACCCGCGCTGGGCGCCCGCGCTCCAGGCGGCGAGCGACCTGCGAGCGCTCGCCGGCGAGCTCGACACCACCCCCGCCGCGCTGGCGATCGCGTTCGCCCTCGCCAACCCGACCGTCGCCACCGTCCTGTTCGGCGCGACCCGCCCCGAGCAGATCGCCGAGAACGCCGCGGCCGTCGCGCTCCTCGACCGCCTCGACGAGCCCACGCTCGCCCGCCTGCGCGCAATCGGCGCCGCGCGCTCCTAGCCCGCCACGCTCGCGAGCGCCGCCACCGCCCGCTCGTACTGGGCGGCGCTGATCGCGATGTGCGACTGCTGGCTCATCGACCGCGGCGCCACGCCCATCGCCTCCACCGGCGGCGCGTCCTCCAGCCGCGGCACGACCAGCAGCGGCTCGATCGCGATCGACCACGGCCAGCGCGGATGGTCGACGGTCTCCGGCTCCCCCGCCGCCTCGACCACGCCGAACACCCGCCGCCACACCGACGCGTAGAGCACCAGCCGGTCGCCGGGGGCGATCCGCGGCCGGCGCGGGAACCCGGTCCGCGAGAGCACTCCGAGCCGGCCGTCCTCCAGCCACCGCTCCGGCAGCGGGCCGCGCGCGTGCCCGACCGCCTTGAGCCAGTGCCCCCGCCCGGGATCCGCGCCGCGCACGGACGGGATCATGCCCGAACGCGCGCCCACCGCTCCGCGGCGGCGGCGAGCGCGGCGCGGCCCAGCGCGAGCGCCTCGCGATCCGGCGCCGGGCCCGGCCCCCGGAAGGCGACCTCCAGCACGCGGTCGCCGAGCTCGACGAGCAGGTCGACGGCCAGCGGCGGCGCGTCGGCCGGCCACAGCCCGTGCTCGACCATCCGCCGGCGCAGCCGCGCGGCGAGCTTGCGGTTGCGGGCGCGGATCGCCTCGGTCACCGCCGCCGACGCGCGGCCGCCGAACCACAGCGCCGCCGCGGTCGGGTTGCGCGCGTAGAAGTCGACGTGGACGTCGAGCTCCAGCCCGATCAGCTCCTCGATCGACCCGGGCTCCCACGTCTCCTCCAGCGCCGCGACCCGGTCGTCGAGGTCGGCGACCATCTGCGCGAGCACCGCGTCGAGGATCGCGTCGCGGTCGGGGAAGAAGCGGTACAGCGACGGGATCGCCACGCCGGCGCGCTGCGCGATCGCGCGGGTCGTCGCGGCCTCCACGCCCGCCTCGCCGACGATCTCCTCGGCCGCCGCGAGGATGCGCCGGACGGTGCGCCGGCTGCGCTCCTGCGCCGGAGCCCGGCGTGCCCTTGACGTCGCCACCCGAAGAATTGTAATACTACTCGCGTTCTAGTTCAGGTGAGAGCGCCTCCGGCAACCACGCCGCAACCCACCGACTCGTTGGAGGCCATCGATGACCGAGATCACAGGCGGCGAGCTGCTCGCCCGAGCGCTGCAGGCGGAGGGCGTCAAGCTCCTGTTCGGGCTGCCGTCGCCCGAGATCGACCCGCTGCTCGCCGTCCTGGAGGACCACGGGATCCGCCTGGTCCCGATCCGCCACGAGGCCGCCGCCGCGCACATGGCCGAGGGCCTCTACAAGACGACCGGCAAGGTCGTCGCCGTGCTCGGCAACCCGGGCCCCGGCTCGGCCAACCTCCTCCCCGGCGTCCTCACCGCGCTGCACGAGGGCGTCCCGCTGCTGGCGATCACCTCCCAGCACCGCCTCGGCCTCGTCTATCCCTCCACCCCCGCCACCTTCCAGGGCCAGGACCAGCTCGACCTCTTCCGCCCCGCCGTCAAGTGGGGCGGCCCGATCTTCGAGTGGCAGCGCATCCCCGAGGTCGTCGCGCTCGCGTTCCGCCACGTCTGGAGCGGCCGCCCCGGCCCGGCGCAGATCGAGCTCCCGGCGCCGATCCTCTACGAGACCGGCGACCCGGACACCGCGCCGATCCGGCCGCCCCACACCTCGCGGGCGGCCGCGCCGCGCGCCGGCGCCGCCCAGCTCGACGAGGCCGCCGCGCTGCTGGCCGATGCGCGCCGGCCGCTCGTGATCGCCGGCACCGGCGTCGACCGCGCCGGCGCCAACGACGCGGTCGCCGAGCTCGTCGAGCTGCTCGACTGCCCCGTCATGACGAGCATGGCCGGGCGCGCCACGGTCCGCTCCGACCACCCCAACTTCCTGCTGGGCTTCGGTCCCGCCGGCGACCTCGCGCGCGCCGAGGCGGACGTCGTGCTCGTCGCCGGCTCGCGCATCGGCTACCTCGACATGCCGTTCGCGAAGTACTGGGGCGACCCGTCGCGGCGCCGGCTCGTCCAGATCGACCTGGAGCCGCGCCACATCGGCGTCACCCAGCCGGTCGACCTGGGCATCGTCGGCGACGTCCGCGACGCCCTGGAGGGCATCGTCGAGCGGCTGCGGACCAGCGTCATCGCCCCGCGCGACCCCGGCGACCTCGAGCGCTACCGCGCGCTCGACGTGGAGCACCGCATGCAGCAGGCCGGGCCGATCATGGAGTGGCAGGGCCCGGGCATCCACCCCGCCCATGCGATGGGCACGATCGGCGCGGTGTTCGGCGACACCGCCGTCTACACGGTCGACGGCGGCAACACCTCGCTGTGGGCGTACTCGATCCTGCCGCCGACCCGGCCGCGCTCCTACCACGGGATCCTCGAGCTCGGGATGCTCGGCACCGGCATCCCCTCCGCGATCGGCGCCAAGCTCGGCGCCCCCGACCGCGACGTCGTCTGCGTCACCGGCGACGGCGCCGCCGGCTTCAACGCGATGGAGCTGCAGACCGCCGCCCGCGAGGGCGTGGACATCACCGTGGTGGTCATGTCCGAGGGGAGCTGGTCCATGGAGGTGTTCAACGAGCTCGACCGCTACGGCCGCACCTTCGGCACCGAGCAGGGCGAGATCCGCTGGGACCTCGTGGCCCAGGGCCTCGGCTGCCACGGCGAGCACGTCGAGCGCATCGAGGACCTCGAGCCCGCCCTGCGCCGCGCCAGGGACCACCGGGGCCCGAGCCTCGTGTGCGTCCGCAGCGATCGCGAGGCGAACCTCTCGATCCCCACGGCGATGATCGAGCGCTTCTTCGAGGTGTACCTCGGACCGAGCGAGACCACGGCGGCGCCCGTCGCCGCGACCACCTGAGGAGGCCGGACCCGTGAGAGCCGTCGTCTGCCAGAACGCCGAGCTGCGCGTCGAGGACGTGCCCGCGCCGGAGCCCCGGCCCGGGCAGGTCCGCCTGCGGGTCGTGCGCTGCGGGATCTGCGGCTCGGACCTGCACGCGCGGCACGGCAGCGACGCCTGGGCCGACATGGCGGCGCGCAGCGGCTACCGCCGCTTCGCCCGCTCCGACCAGCCGATCGTCTACGGCCACGAGTTCTGCGGCGTGGTCGCCGAGCACGGGCCGGGGACGCGCCCCGAGATCGCGCCCGGGACGCTGGTCGTCGCCCTCCCGTTCCTGCGCAACGGCGGCGTCGTGGACCCGACCGGCCTGTCGCTGCATGCGCCCGGCGCCTACGCCGAGGAGGTGCTCGCCGAGCAGTCCATGACGCTCGCGGTGCCCGACGGCCTCGATCCGGAGGTGGCGGCGCTCACGGAGCCGATGGCGGTCGCCCTGCACGCGGTCCGCCGTGCCGAGGTCCGCCGGCGCGACGTCGCGATCGTCATCGGCTGCGGTCCGATCGGCCTGGGCGTGATCCTCATGCTGAAGGCGCGCGGCGTGCGGGTCGTCGTCGCCGGCGACCCGTCCCCCGGGCGCCGGGCGCTGGCCGAGCGGTGCGGCGCGGACGTGGTCGTCGACCCGGCCGTGGGCTCCCCGTTCGCGGCGGCCCCGCGCCGGGGCCAGGTCGACGACATGGTCGCGGCGATGTCGCTGGCGCTCGACACGCGCGAGCGCCTCGGGCGCCTGCCCGTCGGCTGGTGGCACCTGTGGCGCCTGGGCGAGGCGGTCGGCGCCGGGCCCAAGCGCCCGGTCGTGTTCGAGTGCGTCGGCGCGCCCGGCATGATCGAGCGCATCGTCGACGGCGCGCCGCTGTACTCGCGCGTGGTGGTCGTCGGCGTGTGCGTCGGCGTCGACACGTTCACGCCGGCGGCCGCGATCAACAAGGAGATCGACCTGCGCTTCGTGCTCGCCTACACGCCGCTCGAGTTCCGCGACGCGCTGCGGATGCTCGCCGACGGGACGGTCGACCCGCGGCCGCTGATCACCGGCACGGTCGGGCTCGACGGCGTCGCGGGCGCGTTCGCCGAGCTGGCCGACCCCGACCGGCACGCGAAGATCCTGATCGACCCGCAGCGGCCCTGATCCCCGATTCCGGCCATGGCGAAAGATGGCCGATCCGGGTGAAGGCGGGCGCGCGCGCCGTCCGTAGCGTCGCACCCATGTCCACCGCCATCACCCCCGCCGAGCTGGCGGAGCTGCGCTTCCGCCTGCGAGGCGACCTCCACGAGCCCGGCTCGCCCGGCTACGAGAGCGCCTGCGAGCTGTTCAACGCGATGATCGAGATCCGCCCGCGGCTGGTCGCCCGGTGCGCGACGCCCGCCGACGTCGTCACGGCGCTCGCGTTCGCCCGCGACCACGACCTGCCCGTCAGCGTCCGCGCCGGCGGCCACGCGGTCACCGGCCGCGCCCTGGTGCAGGACGGCCTCGTCCTCGACGTCCGTCCGATGGACGAGATCACGGTCGACCCGCAGGCCCGGCGCGTGCGCGTCGGCGGCGGCGCCACCTGGGCGGCCGTCGACCGCGCCACGACCGCGCACGGCCTCGCCACCACCGGCGGCCGCGTGTCGACCACCGGCGTCGCCGGCCTCACGATGGGCGGCGGCTCCGGCTGGCTGGAGCGCAAGCACGGCCTCGCCTGCGACAACCTGCTCGCGGCCGAGCTGGTCACCGCCGACGGGCGCATCGTCCGCGCCGACGCCGACGAGAACCCCGACCTGCTGTGGGCGCTGCGCGGCGGCGGCGGCAACTTCGGCGTCGTCACCGCGCTGGAGCTGGCGCTGCACCCGATCCCGGAGCAGGTCGTCGGCGGCCTGGCGATCTTCCCGGCCGACCGCGCGCGCGAGGTCCTCGAGAGCTACCGGGCCGTCACCGAGGCCGCCCCCGAGGAGCTGAGCCTGGCGTTCGCCGCGATGCCCGCCCCCGACGAGGACGAGATCCCCGAGCACCTGCGCGGGCAGCCGGCGCTGTTCGTCGTCGGCATGCACGCCGGCTCGATCGCCGACGGCGAGGCGGCCATCGCGCCGATCCGCGCGCTGCGCCCCGACGTGGACGCGTTCGCGCCGACCGCCTACGCGGACTTCCAGTGCTCGATCGACGACCCGCCGGGCGCGCGCAACTACTGGACGGCCGAGAGCGTCCGCGCCCTCGACGACGCGGTCGTCGACATCCTCGTGGACCAGATCGAGCGGATGCCGGCCGGCGAGGGCCGGGCGCCGCAGATCTTCATGGCCCACTGGGGCGGCGCCGTCCGCCGCGCGACCCCGGAGGACTCGCCGCTGGCGGCCCGCGACAGCGCCTACGTCGTCCACCCGCTGCTGATGTGGACCGACCCCGCCGACGACGCGATGATGATGGCCTACGGCCGCGGCATCCGCGACGCGCTGCACGCGCACGCCACCGGCGAGGCGTACGCGAACTTCCTCGGCGACGAGGGCGACGACCGCGTGCGCGCCGGCTACGCGCCCGGCGCCTACGAGCGCCTGGCCGCGCTCAAGGCGCAGTGGGACCCCGAGGACCGCTTCCGCGCCAACGGGCACGTCCGCCCGGCGGCCGCGGCGATGCCGGCGTGAGCGCTCAGCCGACGACGGTCAGCGTCTTGGGCAGCCCGCTCAGGACGTCTGCACCGTCGTCGGTGACGACGACGAGGTCCTCGATGCGGACGCCGACCGCGCCCGGCACGTAGACGCCCGGCTCGACGGTGACGACCATCCCGGCCCGCAGGGCGGTCTCCCCGGTCGTCGACAGCCGCGGGCCCTCGTGCACGTCGAGCCCGACGCCGTGCCCCAGCCCGTGGCCGAAGTGCTCGGCGTGGCCGGCGTCGGCGATGATCCGGCGGGCGACCGCGTCGACCTCGCGGCCGAGGGGGCCGGGCCGCACGGCGGCCAGCGCCGCCTCCTGGGCCTCGAGCACGAGCGCGTGGATCTCGCGGTCGCGGGCGTCCAGGTCGCCGGTCGCGTACGTGCGCGTGCAGTCCGAGCAGTACCCGTCCAGACGGCAGCCCCAGTCGATGACGACGAGCGTGCCCGCCGGGATCTCGACCGCCCGCGGCTGCGCGTGCGGCAGCGCCCCGTGCGCGCCGGCGGCGACGATCGGCGGGAACGACACCGCCTCGGCGCCCAGGCGGCGCTGCTCGAACTCCAGGTCGAGCGCCACCTCGCGCTCGGTCCGCCCGACGAGGCCGCGCTCGAGGACGACCTCGAGCGCCGCGTCGGCGAGCTGCGCGGCCGCGCGGATGCGCGCGACCTCCTCGGGGTCCTTGACCGCCCGCAGCTCCTCGACGACGCCGCCCGCCGCGACGAGCTCGACCTCGGGCCCAACGAGCTCCTGCAGGTGGGCGAACGTCTTGACGCTCATCGCCGCGTCGTCGTAGCCGACGCGCAGCGACGCACCCGGCGGCAGCGTGCCGATCGCGCCGGCCAGCAGGTCGGAGCTGGCGATCTCGCGGCGGAAGTCGGGCACCTCGTCGGCCGACTGCGAGAGGTAGCGGAAGTCGGTGACGAACGTGCGCGTGTCCGGCCCGATCAGCGCGAGCCCGTTGGAGCCGGTGAAGCCGGTGGCCCAGCGCACGTTGCCGAGGTCGGTGACGAGCAGCAGGTCCAGCTCGCGCTCGCGCACGGCGGCCTCGAGGCGGTCGGCGTGCGCGGTCACGCGCCGAGCTCCTCGCGCAGGCGCTCCAGCGCGATCCGGTAGCCGTCCACGCCCTTCCCGCTGACCGTGGCCACGCACAGGTCGGAGATGACCGACACGCGCCGCCACTCCTCGCGGTTCTGCACGTCGGACAGGTGCACCTCGACGGCCGGCAGCCCGGCGAGCTCCAGCGCGTCGCGGATCGCCCACGAGTAGTGCGTCCACGCGCCCGGGTTGAGCACGATCGCGTCGGCGAGCCCCTCGAGGTCGTGGAGCTGCTCGACGAAGCGGCCCTCGTGGTTGGTCTGGAAGAAGCGGGTGGTCAACCCCAGCTCGTGGCCCATGTCGGCGATGCGCTGCTCGAGCTGGTCGAACGTGAGCCCGCCGTAGTGCTCGGGGTTGCGGCGCCCGAGCTGGTCGAGGTTGACCCCGTGCATGATCTCGACGCGGTTGCGCGGCATCAGGGCTGCAACTCTGCCATGGCGGCGCGGATCGCGGCTTCCTCGACCGCCTGCCCGTGGCGGACGTCGCCGGGCGCGCGCACGAGCACGAACGGGACGCGCCCGCCCTTGCGCTTCTTGTCGCGGGCGAGCGCGGCGATCATCGCGTCCTCGTCGACGGGCGTCGCCAGCGCGGTCGGCAGCCCGGCCTGCGTCAGCAGCTCGCGGACCTGGTCGCGCAGGTCGTCGAGGCCGGAGAGCCGCAGCGCGGCGAGCAGCCCCAGGCCGACCGCCTCGCCGTGGCGCAGCGCCCCGTAGCCGGTGGCGGTCTCGATCGCGTGCCCGACCGTGTGCCCGAGGTTGAGCACCTGGCGGCGGCCGGCGTCGCGCTCGTCGCCGGCGACCACGGCGAGCTTCGTGCGGGCGCAGTCGAGCACGGTCTCCTCGTCGTCGAAGTGCCCGGCCGCGACGCGCTCCCACAGCCGCCCGCCGGCGATCAGCGCGGTCTTGATCACCTCGGCGCGGCCGGCGGCCAGCTCGGCCGGCGGCAGCGTCTCGAGCATCCCGACGTCGACGAGGACGCCGGACGGCTGGTGGTAGGCGCCGACGTAGTTCTTGCCCTCGGGCAGGTCGACGCCGGTCTTGCCGCCGTACGCGGAGTCGACCTGCGCGACGAGCGTGGTCGGCACCTGCACGACCGGGATGCCGCGCTGGTACGTGGCGGCGGCGAACCCGGCGACGTCGCCGACGACCCCGCCGCCCAGCGCCACGACGTGGTCGTCGCGCGCCGCGCCGGCCCGGGCCAGCTCGCGGGCGACGCGCTCCAGCGTGGCCAGCGTCTTGTGCTCCTCGCCGGGCGGGATCGCGACCTCGGCCGCGACCGCGCCCAGCCGCGCGCCGTGCAGGCGGCCGACCGCGGTGTCGGTGACGAGGAACCGCCGGCCCGCCGCCGGCCACGGCTCGGCGTCGAGCGCGCGCCGGCCCACGAGCACCGGGTAGCTGCCCGACCTCGCGCTGGCCCACAGCAGCCGCACGCCCTCGGGCAGCCGCGTCAGCCACGGCATCGCCCGCCGCGTCGCGCCGCGCTCGCGGCCCGGGACGACCGCGTCGGCGAGCGCCCGGTAGGTCGGCTCGCGCTCGGCGTACAGCTCGGCGAAGCGGCGCCGGTCGCGCGCCAGCGGCCGCCCGCGGCCCGACGCCCGCGACCAGGCGGTGTCGAGGTCGATGTCGACGAGCACGGTCGTGTGACGGGCCAGCGCGGCCCGCACGGCCTCCGACCCGATCGCCCCGCCGCCGAGCGAGATCACGTCGCCGGCCCCGGCGCGCTCGAGCGTCTCGACGGTGACCTGCTCCTCCTCGGCCCGGAACCGCGCCTCGCCGTGCTGGGCGAACGCCTCCTCGATCGTGCAGCCCAGGCGCTGCTCGATCAGCCGGTCGACGTCGACGGCGCGGGTGCCGAGCGCGCCGGCGGCCTCGCGGGCGGCCGACGACTTGCCGGCTCCCATGAAGCCGATGAACGCGAGGGCGCGTCCGGGTCGGGCGGCGCTCACGGCCGGCGCTTCCAGCCGATGCGCTCCTCGTAGGCGCGGACGGCCTCGCGGACGTCGTCGATGTGGTCGCCGCCGAACTTGCGCCGGTAGGCGTCGGCGAGGACGAACGCGACCATCGCCTCGGCCACCACCCCGCCGGCCGGGACGACCGACGAGTCGGTGCGCTCGCGCAGCGCCTGCGCGGGCTCGTGGGTCGAGATGTCGACCGAGCGCAGCGGCTTGGTCAGCGTCGGGATCGGCTTCAGCGCGGCCTGCAGGATCAGCGCCTCGCCGGTGGTCATGCCGCCCTCCAGGCCGCCCGCGTGGTTCGTCTCGCGGAAGTAGCCGCGCTCCTCCGACCAGAAGATCTCGTCGTGGGCCTGCGAGCCCGGGGCGGCGGGCAGGTCGAACCCGTCGCCGAACGCGACGCCCTTGACCGCCTGGATCGAGCAGACCGCCTGCGCGAGGCGGCCGTCGAGGCGCTCCTCCCAGGACACGTGCGAGCCGAGGCCGGGCGTGAGGCCGTAGGCGCGGACCTCGAAGACGCCGCCGATCGACTCGTTGGCCTTGCGCTGCACGTTGATGTGCTCGACCATCGCCCGGCTGGCCTCCTCGTCGAGGCAGCGGACGGGGTTCTCGTCGACGCCGGCGAAGTCCTCCGGGCCGGACGGCTCGACGCCCGCGCGGATCGGCCCGATCTGCACGACGTGGCTGAGCACCTGCACGCCGAGCGCGCGCAGGAACGCCTTCGCCAGCCCGCCGCCGGCCACGCGCGCGGCGGTCTCGCGGGCGCTGGCGCGCTCGAGGACGTTGCGCACGTCGGTCTGGCGGTACTTCCACACGCCGACGAGGTCGGCGTGGCCGGGCCGCGGGAGGTGCACCTCCTTGACCTCCGCCTCGACCGGCCACGGGTTCATCCGCTCCTCCCAGTTCTGGTAGTCGCGGTTGACGACCCACAGCGCGACCGGGCCGCCGAGCGTGCGGCCGTGGCGGACGCCGGCGGTGACCTCGGCCGAGTCCTTCTCGATCTTCATGCGCCCGCCGCGGCCGTGGCCGAGCTGGCGGCGGGCCATGTCGGCGTTGAGCGTGTCGCGGTCGAGCTCGAGGCCGGCCGGCAGGCCCTCGACGATCGCGGTGAGGCCGGGTCCGTGCGACTCGCCGGCGGTGATGAGACGGAGCGTCATGCGGCCGCACAGCCTATGGCGCGGGCGGCGCGGACGGCGTGCCACCGCTCCGCGCGTTCTTAGGGTACCCTAAGGTCCGCAAGGGGACCATCTCGCACGGAGGCCTACATGAGCGCCATCGAGTCCCGCCCCCTGCCCGCCGACGCCGACGAGCTCGACCGCGCCGTCACGCGTGGTCGCGGCGACGGCCACCTCCCCCGGGGCGTGCTCCTCGTCAACCACGGCTCCCGCTCGCCGATCTGGCGGCGGATGCTGCTGGACGTGCACGAGCAGACGGCGGAGGAGCTGCTCGCGCTGCCCGGCGTCGAGCAGGTCCGCACCGCGTTCATGGAGTACACGGAGCCGTCGATCGCCACCCAGCTTCGCGCGTTCGACGAGGACGGGATCGAGGCCGTGCTGATCGTGCCGCTGCTGCTGACGATCAGCGACCACACCTTCGACGACATCCCGACGATCTGCGGCCTGGCGTCCGACCCCGAGCGCCTCGAGCAGCTCCGCCGCGACCGCATCGAGATCTACGAGGCGCAGGCGCGGCTGCGGACCGCGCCGCTGCTGGACTTCTCGGGGCTGGTGCGCGCGAACCTCGCCCGGCGGGTGCGGGCGATGCTCGGGCGCCCGGAGCCCGACGCGGGCCGCACCGGCCTGCTGCTCGTCGGCTACGGCAGCGCCGAGTTCGACGACGAGTGGAACCGCTTCTTCTCCGAGACCCGCGCGATGGCCGAGAACGAGCTCGGCATCGCCGCCTCCGACCACGAGTGGTGCGGCCACATCGTCCGCTACCGCCGCCAGCCGATCGTCGACGCGCTCGACGGCCTGCTGGCGCGCACCGACCGCGTGCTGGTGGTGCCGCTGCTCGTCGGCTACGACCCGATGTTCCAGGACCGCATCATCGGCCGGGCGGTGGCGCAGTGCTCGGAGCCCGAGCGGGTCCTGTACCGCGCCGACGCGATCCTGCCCGAGCCCGAGGTCGGCCGGTGGGTCGTGCAGATCGCCGGGCGGATGCTGGCGCCGCGGCCGTGACTCAGGCGGCCTGGTCGGGCGGCTCGTCGTCGCCGTCTCCGTGACGGCGGGCCGCCTGGGCGTCGTGGTCGGGACCGAGGCGCTTGCCGCCTCCCTCGCACCACGGGCAGCGCACCTCGGTGCGGGTGCCGCCGAGGTTGGAGATCACGATCCCGGTCCCGCGGCAGGCGGAGCAGGGCACGTCGGTGGGGGTGGCGTCGTCGGCCATGGCCGCGGCGAGGGTACCTTGACGAGATGCCTGCGCGCATCTGGGCCCTCGCCGCCGCCCTCGCGATCGCCCTCTGCGCGCCCGCGGCGGCGCACCCGCTGACCGACGCGCCGCGCTGCCCGATCTTCCCCGCCGACAACCCCTGGAACCAGCGCGTCGACCGCCTCCCGGTGGCGTCCGACAGCGATCGCATCGTCGCGGCGATCGGCGCCGACGAACCGCTGCACCCCGACTTCGGGACCCGCTACGGCATCCCGTTCACGACGGTCGGCGCCGACCAGGCACGCGTGCCCGTGCGCTTCGAGTACACCGGCGAGTCGGACCCCGGCCCGTACCCCATCCCGCCCGACGTGCCGCTCGAGGAGGGCTCCGACCGCCACGCGATCGTCGTCGACCGCGACCGCTGCCGCCTGTACGAGCTCTTCGCCGCGCGGCGCCTCGACGGCGGGGCCCGCTGGGAGGCCGGGTCGGGCGCGATCTGGAACCTGCGCTCGAACCGGCTGCGGCCCCGCGGGTGGACGTCGGCCGACGCGGCCGGCCTGCCGATCCTGCCCGGCCTGGCCCGCTACGACGACGTGCGCCGCGGCTCGATCGACCACGCGCTGCGCTTCACGGTCCGCCAGACGCGCCGCGCGTTCGTGTTCCCGGCCCGCCACTACGCGTCGTCGCTGACCGATCCGTCGCTGCCGCCGATGGGGATGCGCTTCCGGCTGAAGCGCTCGTTCGACGTCTCCGGCTACCCCCGCCAGGCGCGGATCGTGCTCAAGGCGCTGAAGCGCTACGGGATGCTCGTCGCCGACAACGGCTCGGACTGGTTCGTCACCGGCGCCCCGTCGCCCCACTGGGACGACGGGCAGCTGAACACGCTCAAGCGCGTGCGCGGCGCCGACTTCGAAGTCGTCGACACCCGCCGCCCGCGCTGAGCTGTCACAACCTCGGCGCCCGTCCCGTCATACGGGTGGCGTCACGGAAGATCCCGCGATCGCGGGGTTGACCTGAATCCGCGCGGGTGCGAAACTTGACGCCTTCAAGCATTGAGAGAGCGAAAAATCGGGAGCATCAAGTGACAAGGGCCACGAACACGAGCGACCGGCGCTGGCTGGCGCTGGTCCTGCTAGCCGGAGCGCAGTTCCTCGTCGTGCTGGACGCGACGGTCACGAACGTCGCCCTGCCCTACATCCAGCGGGACCTGAACTTCTCGCCGGAGAACCTGCAGTGGGTCGTCAGCGCCTATGCGCTCACGTTCGGCGGCTTCCTGATGCTCGGCGGCCGCGCCGCCGACCTGCTCGGACGCCGGCGGGTGTTCATCACCGGCATCGGGCTGTTCGCCGTGTCGTCGCTCGCCGCCGGCCTGGCGCAGAGCGAGGGCATGCTGATCGCCGCCCGCGCGGTGCAGGGCCTCGGCGCCGCGATCGTGTCGCCGGCCGCGCTCTCGATCGTCACCACCACCTTCGCCGAGGGCACCGAGCGCAACAAGGCGCTCGGCGTCTGGGGCGCGGTCGCCGGCGCCGGCGGCGCGGTCGGCTCGCTGCTGGGCGGCGTGCTGACCGACGCGCTCGGCTGGGAGTGGGTCTTCTTCATCAACGTCCCGATCGCCGGCGGCATCATGCTCGCCGCCCCGCTGCTGCTCGCCGAGTCGCGCGTGGAGACCGAGCGCCGCACGTACGACCTGTTCGGCGCGGTCACGATCACCGCCGGCCTGGCGCTGCTGATCTTCACGCTCGTGAACACGACCCAGCACGGCTGGGACTCGGCGCGCACGCTGCTGGGCTTCGCCGGCTCGGTCGCGCTGCTCGTGGCGTTCGTCGTGCGCGAGACCACCGCGCGCGACCCGATCATCCGCCTGGGCATCCTGCGCTCGGCCACCCGCGCCGGCGCGAACATCACCGCCATCCTCGGCGTCGCCGCGCTGATGGGGATGTTCTACTTCCTGTCGCTGTACATGCAGGACGTGCTCGGGGCGTCGGCGATGCGCACCGGCTTCCAGTACATGCCGCTGGCGGTGACGATCTTCCTCACCGCGGGCGCGACGTCGTCGATGGTGACGAAGGTCGGGGTGCGCCCCGTGCTCACGACCGGGCTCGTGCTGACCGCGATCGGCCTGGGCTGGTTCTCGCAGGTCTCGGCCGACGGCAGCTACCTGTCCGACGTGCTGTTCCCGTCGCTCGTCGTCGCGGTGGGGCTGGGCATGTTCTTCGTGTCGGGCACGCTGGCGGCGACCGCCGGCGTCGCCCAGCACGAGGCCGGGCTCGCGTCGGGCCTCATCAACACCTCCCAGCAGGTGGGCGGCGCGGTGGGCCTCGCCGTCCTGGCGACGCTCGCGACCGACCGGATGACCGACGCGCTGGCCGGCGGCGCCACCCAGCCGGTGGCCGCGACCGAGGGCTTCCAGCTCGCCTTCCTCATCGGCGCGGGCTTCGCGCTCGTCGGCGCGGTGCTGGCGTTCCTGATCGTCCGCCCGCCACGCGAGGCGGTGGCGCCCGTGGAGGGCGAGGCGGAGCAGGTGCCCGTCGTCGCCTAGATCGTGCGTCTAGCGTGAGGGGGCGTGGCCGGCCACGACGGACGCTACGCCCCCTCACCCTCCGGGCCGCTGCACCTGGGCAACCTGCGCACGGCCCTGCTGGCCTGGCTGTTCGCGCGCTCGGCCGGCGCCCGGTTCCTCCTGCGCGTCGAGGACCTCGACCAGGGCCGCTCGCGCCCCGAGCACGAGCGCGGGCAGCTCGCCGACCTCGCCGCGATCGGCCTCGACTGGGACGGCGAGGTCGTGCGCCAGTCCGAGCGCGGGGAGCTGTACGAGGCCGCGATCGCGCGCCTGGACACCTACCCCTGCTACTGCACCCGGGCCGAGATCCGCGACGCCGCGCAGGCGCCGCACGGCGCCGTCGCCGGCTACCCGGGCACCTGCCGCGAGCTGACCGCGGCGCAGCGGGCCGAGCGCGAGGCGGCCGGCCGGCGGCCCGCGCTGCGGCTGCGCGTCGAGCCCGGCACGGAGGTCGCGTTCACCGACCGCCTGCTCGGCCAGCGCCGCGCGCCGGTCGACGACCTCGTCGTGCGCCGCAACGACGGCACCGCGGCCTACAACCTCGCGGTCGTGGTCGACGACGCCGACCAGGGCGTCGGCGAGATCGTCCGCGGCGCCGACCTGGTCGACGCCACGCCGAGCCAGCTCCACCTGTACGACCTGCTCGGCCTCCCCCGCCCCACGTACGCGCACGTGCCGCTGATCCTGGGGCCCGGCGGGAAGCGGCTGGCCAAGCGCGACGGGTCGGTGACGCTGGCCGAGCGGGCGGCGGCCGGCGAGCCCCCGGAGGCGGTGCGGGCGCGGCTGCTGACATCCGTCGGCCTCCCCGGCGATCTGGAGGAGGCGCTCCGGATTTTCGACCCCGCGTCGCTACCGTGTGAGGCGACGATGCTCACCACCGAGGACCTCCGATGATCCTGCGCTTCACGCGCATCTGGCTGCCGGCGATCGTCGTCGCCGTCGGGGTGATCCTGTGGCTGGTCGAGCCCACCGTCGCCCGGGCCGAGGGCTCCGCCGGCATCATCGGCGCGGGTCTCTCGATCTGGCTGCTGAACGTCCTCTACCGCATCGGGGTCAAGGGCGACCACGAGCGCACCGAGGAGGACGACGCGCGCGCGTTCTTCGACGAGCACGGGCACTGGCCCGACGAGCCGCCGCCGGCGCAGGACCGTCGTCGCAGGCGCACAGCGCGGACCCACGCGCCGCGTCGCACGATGTGATGGATTTCCAGGATCGGCGCCTCACCCACCCCCACCGCTGAGCTTCCGTCCCTCGCCGCCGCGATCCGGTCGGCGGGCCGCATGGGCATCGACACGGAGTTCATGGGCGAGGGCCGCTACCGGACGCTGCTGTGCCTCGTCCAGGTGTCCGTGCCCGCAGACGGCGACGAGGTGCGCGTCGACGTCATCGACCCGCTCGACGAGGACGTCGACCCGGCGCCGGTGGCCGAGGTGCTGGCCGACCCGGACGTCGAGGTGATCATGCACGCGGCGCGCCAGGACGTGGCGCTGCTGCGGCGCGTGTGGCGCACCGAGGTCACGAACCTGTTCGACACGCAGGTCGCGGCCGGGTTCGCGGGGTTGCGCGCCCAGGCCGGCTACGAGTCGCTGCTGGGCGAGCTGCTCGGCGTGCGGCTGCCGAAGACCGCCTCCTACACGAAGTGGGACCGCCGGCCGCTGAGCCCCGAGCAGATCGCCTACGCCCGCGAGGACGTGCTGCACCTGTTCCAGCTCGCCGACGCGATCCAGGACCGCCTGCGCGCCAGCGGCCGGCTGGAGTGGGCGCGCGAGGAGTGCCGGGCGCTGGAGCGGGTGTCCGACGAGCGCGTGCTCGACCAGGTCTTCGAGCGGCTGCCGCGCATCGCCAGCCTCGACCCGCGCTCGCGCGCCGTCGCCCGCGAGCTGGTCGAGTGGCGCGAGTCGCTGGCCGCCCAGCAGGACCGCCCGGTCCAGTCGGTGCTCGCCGACGCCGCGCTCGTCGAGCTGGCCAAGCGCAAGCCCGACTCGCGCCGCGCGCTGGAGAACATCCGCGGCATCAACCCGGGCAACCTGCGCCGCCGCGGCGACGACCTGCTCGAGGTGATCGCCCGCGGGCGCGACCGCGAGCCGATCCCGTTCGCCGGCGAGCGGCGGCCGGCCCCGCACCCGGGCGACGCGCCGCTGATCGCGCTGTGCGAGGCGCTGGTGCGCACCCGCGTCGCGCAGGCCGAGCTGGCCTACGAGCTCGTCGCCTCGCGCGCCGACCTGCAGGCGATCCTCACCGCGGTGCGCGGCGGCGGCGACGAGGCGGCCGTGCGGACCCTGACCGGGTGGCGCCGCGAGCTGGTCGGCGAGGAGCTGCTCGCGCTGCTGCGCGGCGAGCGCGCGCTGGCCGTCGAGGACTTCGCCGTCCGCATCACGGAGCGCTGACGGCCGCGCGCATCACGTCGACCGGCGCCGGGCGCCCGGTCCAGATCTGCAGCGAGCGCGCGCCCTGGCGCACCAGGATCTCCAGCCCGTCCACGGCGGGGATGCCGTCCGCTCGAGCCGCGCGCACGAGCGCGGTGCCGCCCTCGCGGTAGACGAGGTCGACGACCGCGTCGTAGCGGTCCAGCGCCTCGAGGTCGATCGGGCTGGCGTCGGGGTCGTGCAGGCCGACCGTGGTGCAGTTGACGAGCACGGCGGCGGGCGGCGGCGTCGCGGCGACGGCGATCCCGTCGCCGAGGTCGGCCGCCAGACGCTCGGCGCGCTCGGGCGTGCGGTTGTGGACGAGCACCCGGCCGGCGCCCGCCTCGCGCAGCGCCCACGCCGCGGCGCGAGCGCTGCCGCCCGCGCCCAGGACCACCGCGTCGGCGCCGTCGAGCGGCGCGGGGAGCGCGTCGATCAGGCCGGGCGCGTCGGTGTTCTCGGCGAGGATCGCGCCATCGCGGAACGTCAGCGTGTTGGCCGCCCCGATCGCGCGCGCCGCGTCGGTCGCCTCGTCGGCGAGCGCGAGCGCCGCCTCCTTGTGGGGCACGGTGACGTTCGCGCCCGCGAAGCCGGCCCCCGGCAGCGCGCGGACCGTCTCGGCCAGCAGGCCGGGCGGCAGCGGCAGGAGCTGGTAGCGCCAGCCGTCGAGGCCGAGCGCGGCGAGCGCGGCGTTCTGCATCGCGGGCGAGCGGCTGTGGGCGACGGGCCAGCCGATCACGCCCAGGCGGGTCGCGGCGGCCGGGGCCATCAGTCGTCGCAGGTGTCGGGCGACTTGCCGCCGTTCTTGGCCCGGGCGGCCTCGTAGGCGGCGACGTCCTTCTGGAACTCGGCGTCGGTCTCGCTGAAGCTGTGCTCGCCGCACGTGTTCGGCTTGACGACGTAGTAGAGGTAGTCGACGTCCGCCGGCTTGGCCGCCGCCTTGATCGAGTCCAGGCCCGGGTTGCCGATCGGCGTCGGCGGCAGGCCGAGGCGCGTGCGCGTGTTGAACGGCGTGTCGCGCTCGAGCTCGGACACGCGCAGCGGCCGGTGCCAGACCCCGAGGTCGTAGCGCGTGGTGGCGTCGATGCCGAGCGGCATCCGCTCGCGCAGCCGGTTGTAGATCACGGCCGCGATCAGCGGGCGCTCCTTGGGCACCTGCGCCTCGCGCTCGACCATCGACGCGATGATCAGCACGTCGTAGGGCGTGAGGTTGCGGCGCTTGGCGGCGCGCATCGAGACCGTGTCGAAGTTCTGGCGGAACGCCTCGAGCTGGTGGCCGACGAGCCGCCGCGCGGTCGCCTGCCCCTCGCGCATCTCGTAGGTGGCCGGGAACAGGAAGCCCTCGAGCGAGCGCGTCGAGCGCGGCGCGCCGTACTCGCGCGGGTCGAAGCCCTTGTGGCGCTTGGAGGCGGCCAGGTAGCTCCCGCTGATCCCGGCCTCCTTGACGGTCGGCGCGATCTCGGTGCGCGACCGGCCCTCGGGGATCGTGATCTTCACCGTCGGCGGCGCCGCGGGCTCGTGCTCGGTGAGCGCGTCCAGCGCGGCTCCGTAGCTCATGTCGTGCGCGAGCGTGTAGCGCCCGGCCTTGAAGTCCTCGCGCTTGCCGGCCAGCCAGGCGCGCAGGTCGAAGTAGAAGCCCGAGGAGACGACGTCGCGGTCGGCGAGCAGGTCGCCGACCTCGCGGGCGGTGGCGCCCTGCGGGATCTCGACGGCGACGCGGCCGGTGCCGTCGCCCTTGCCGGGCTGGAACAGGTTGAACAGGAACCACAGGACGCCCACGGCGAGCACGATCACGAGCACGGCGGCGATGCGGGCCAACCAGCTCCGCCGGCGGCGGACCGGGCCCTGGGCGGGGCTGCGCCGCGCGTCGGGCTGCGCGTAGCGGCGGCGCGGCGGGCGCGGCCGCGGGCGCGACGCCGAGGGCGCCGGCAGCGGCGGCGGCTCCAGGTCGCGCGGGGGCAGCTCGTCGCCGGCGGGCGCCGCCGCGCGATGCTCGGCGGTCGGCTCGGGCTCCTCCGCCGTTGTCGGTTCAAGCTCGCTATGCGAGTCGGATCCGACAACCGGCTCGGGGGCCGGCGGTTCGGGCTCGGGCTCGGGCTCGGGGGCGGGCGGTTCCGGCTCGGGCTCGGGCTCGGGCGCGGGCGGCGCGGGCTCCGGCTCGACCCACGTGAGGTCCTCCTCCGGCAGCACCGGCTCCGTTGTCGGCTCAGGCTCGCTATGCGAGTCGGATCCGACAACGGGCTCGGGCGGCGCGGGCTCGGGATCGGCCGGCGGCGGCGGCACGGCCTCGGCCGGCGGCGCGACCTCCTCGGACCCCAGCAGCTCCTCGACCGGGACCCCCCGGCGGCGCGCCTCGCGCTCCAGCCGCGCGCGCTCGCGGTCGGCGGCGGATCGCTCTCCCTGGGCGTCTGATCGGCGGAACAAGGGCATGGGGACACGCCACAGGGCTCCCTGCGGCGGACGCTCAGGCTAGATCATTCGGCGTGCCGCGCGCTGCGGGCCGCCAGCCAGTCCTCCAGCAGCACGGCGGCCGCGCGCGAGTCCTCCGACGCGCGCCCGCCGCCCGAGCGCTGCGCGATCCGCGTCGTGAAGCGCTCGTCGTACAGCTCCACCGGCACGCCCTCCCCCAGCCGCGCGGCCAGACGCGCCGCGAACGCGCGCGCCTCCTCGGTCTGCGCCGAGTCGCCGCCCGACAGCGACAGCGGCAGCCCGACGACGACGCGCTCGGCCCCGGTCTCCCGGACCACGGTCGCGAGCCGGTCCAGCCCCCGCCGCGTGTTCGCCTTCGTCACCGCGTCCAGCGGCGTGGCCAGCGTCCCGGTCGGGTCGCTCACCGCCACGCCGCAGCGCGCCGAGCCGTAGTCGAGGGCGAGGACGCGGCTCACGCGGTGAGCGCGCGCTCGATCGCCTCGCGCGCCACCCCGAGCGCCTCGTCGAGCTTGCCGGGGTCGCGGCCGCCCGCCTGGGCCATCGTGTCGCGCCCGCCGCCGCCTCCGCCGGTGACCTGCGCGGCCAGGCGGACGATGTCGCCGGCCTTCACGCCGCGCGCCACGAGCGCCGGCGCGACCGACGCCACGAACATGACCTTGCCGTCGCCCGCCGCGCCCAGCACGACGACGCCGTCGCCGAGCTTGGGCTTCACGCGGTCGAGCACCGCCAGGAGCGCCTTGTTGTCGGCCGCCTCGACGCGCGCGGTGAGCACGCGGGCGCCGTCGACGGCCTCGGCCGACTCGAGCAGCGCGTCGACGTCGACCGCGGCGCCGGCCTGCGCCGCGCCGCCCCGCGCGGCCGCCTTCGCCTTGGCCTGCAGGTCGACGAGCTTGTTGACGACGTCGTCGGGCCGGGTGCGCAGCGCGGCCGCCGCCTCGCGCAGGAGGTGGTCGTGGCGGCGCAGCAGCGCGATGCCCTCGGCGCCGGTGAGCGCCTCGATGCGCCGCACGTTGGACGCCGACGACGTCTCGGCCGTGATGCGGAAGACGCCGATCTCGGCCGTCGACGCGACGTGCGTGCCGCCGCACAGCTCGCGCGAGAACGACCCGTCCCCGACCTCGACCATCCGCACGCGGTCGCCGTACTTCTCGCCGAACAGCGCCATCGCTCCGGCCGCGCGCGCCTCGTCGAGCGACGTCTCGCGCCACGTGACCGGCCAGTTCTCCACGATCCAGGCGTTGACCTGGTCCTCGACGTCGCGCAGCTCCTGCGGGGTGAGCGCGGCGCCGTGGGTGAAGTCGAAGCGCAGCTTGTCGGGGCCGACGTAGGAGCCGGCCTGGCGCACGTGGCCGCCCAGCCGCTGCCGCAGCGCCGCGTGGAGCAGGTGCGTGGCCGTGTGGTTGGCCATCGTCGCCATCCGGGTGGTGCGGTCGACGCGCGCGACCACGCGCTCGCCCGGCTTCAGCGCGCCCTGCTCGGGCTCCACGACGACCGCCTGGTCGTCGCCGATGCGCACGACGTCGACGACCCGCGCGCGGCAGTCGCCGTCGGCGCACTCGATCACGCCGACGTCGCTGATCTGGCCGCCGCCGGCCGCGTAGAACGGGGACCGCGCGAGCTTGACCGCCACGCGCCCGTCGTCGGACCCGAGCGCGACGACCTCGGTCTCCTCCTCGAGGTGCTCGTAGCCGGTGAAGTCGGTCGCGGCGAGGTCGCGCGCGGCGTCGCCGAACAGCGCCTCGAAGCCGGCCAGCCCGCCGGGCCGCTTCCCGCCGCCGCCGGAGCGCGAGCGCTCCCGCTGCTCCTCCATCAGGGCCTCGAAGCCCTCCTCGTCGGAGCCCAGGCCCTGTTCGGCCAGCAGCTCGCGCGAGAGGTCGTAGGGGAAGCCGTAGGTGTCGTGCAGGCGGAAGAGGTCCTCGGCGCCGACGCCCTCCTCCCCGCGCTCCTTGGCGCGCGCGACGATCTCGTCGAGCATCCGGGTGCCCTGCTCGAGCGTGCGCCGGAACGAGCGCTCCTCCTCGGTCGCCCACATCGCGATCTCCTCGCGACGCTCGACGATCTCGGGGTACGCCGCGCCCATCAGCTCGGTGACGACCTCCTGGTAGCGCGGCAGCACGAGGTCCTCGACCCCGAGGTTGTACATCCGCGAGACCGCGCGGCGCATGATGCGGCGCAGCACGTAGCCGCGGTCCTCGTTGGACGGGACGACGCCGTCGGCGAGCAGGAACGTCATGCCGCGCGTGTGGTCGGCGAGGATGCGCAGCGCGACGTCCACCTCCTGCGACTCGCCGTACGTGCGCCCGGTCAGCTCCTGGCCCAGCTCGATCAGCGGCCAGAACTGGTCGGTCTCGAACACGGACGTCTTGCCCTGCAGGATCGCCGCCATCCGGTTGAGGCCCATGCCCGTGTCGATGTTCTGCGACGGCAGCGGCGTGAGCGTGTTGACCGGGTCCTGGTTGAACTGCATGAACACGAGGTTCCAGAACTCCAGGAAGCGCTCGTTGTCGCCGCCGGGCAGGTCGTCGGGCTCGCCGAACTCCAGCCCGCGGTCGAGGTACAGCTCCGAGCACGGGCCGCACGGGCCGATCGGCCCGGCCTGCCAGAAGTTCTCCGAGCGCGGGCACAGCACGATGCGCTCGCGCGGCACGCCGATCGCCTCCCAGGCGGCGATGGCCTCCTCGTCGGGCCCGAGGCCGAGCTCGTCGTCGCCCTCGAAGACCGTCACCCAGATCTTGTCCTCGGGGAAGCCGAACCCCTCGCGCGACAGCTCCCACGCGAACTCGACGGCGCCCTGCTTGAAGTAGTCGCCCAGCGAGAAGTTGCCGAGCATCTCGAAGAACGTCAGGTGGCGCGTGGTGGTGCCCACGACGTCGATGTCGGGGGTGCGGAAGCACTTCTGGCAGCTCGTGAGCCGGTGGTGCGGCGGGCGCTCCTGGCCCAGGAAGTACGGCTTGAGCGGATGCATGCCGGCCGTCGTCAGCAGCACCGAGGGGTCGAACGAGGCGGGCACGAGCGACGCCGACGCCAGTCGCTTGTGGTCGCGCTCGCTGAAGAACTGCAGGAAGGTCTCGCGGATCTGGTCGGACGTCACGGGTCCGAGTCTACGGCGCGTCGCGCGAGCGCCCGCCCGCGAGGCCTCGACCTCGCGGGCGGGCGGACGGCGATCGGCTAGCGGCCCACGCGCTGGGCCAGCGTCTGGCTGCGGATCACGCGGCCGGTGGTCCGCGCGTTGCCGGCGCTGTCGCGGATCGTGGCCTGCACGCTCATGCGCAGCGTGCCGCGGGCGTTGACGAGCCGGCGGCCGGTGGCGTCCAGCGGGATCGACACGTCGACCGAGCCGGGGCCCGCGTCGACCGCGCCGGTCACGGTGCCGAGCTTCTGGCCGGTGTGGTCGACCTCGGCGGTGACCGACACCGAGCACGCCTCGTCGCAGGCGATCTTGATCGGGATGCCGCGCTCGAGCATCGTCGACTCCAGCAGCGTGCTGGACAGGTCCATCACGACGTTGGGCGGCGTGCGGTCGTCGGCGACCGGGCCGAGCGCGGTGATGGCGGTCACCGGCGAGGCGGCCGACGTGTTCGTCGGCTTGCCGGCGATCGGGCCGACCGCGGTGGCCGCGCCGTTGGTCAGGTTGATCGTGAACAGCTCGGGCGCGTTCTGGCCGGCGCGGCGCAGCGCCGCGTACGCGACGTTGTTCTCGGCCACGTCGAAGCCGCCGGGACCGGTGACGTCGACGCCGAGCGCGCCGATCGTGTGCAGCGTCCCGTCGTTGCCGTCCTGGCGCACGAGCACGTCGCGGCCCGCATCGATGCCGTACAGCGTGGTCGTCGTCGCGCCCGGCGTCGGGTTGCCGTACGCGGCCCCGACCACCGACGGCACGGACCCGGCGCCCGGGTCGCCCGCCGCGTACTGCAGCGGCGCGTCGGCCTGGATCACGCGGCCGTTGTCGAGGTTGAGGCGCAGGTTCTGGCGGTTGTTGGAGACCGCGCGGCCCGCGTCGCCGACCGGGTTGATGCCGAACCCGAACTGGCTGCCGTCCAGCAGCGGCGAGAACGGGTCGCCGAGCGCCAGCGCCTGGCCGGAGCCGAGGTCGATGCGGTACAGGCGGCTGCTGGCGCCCAGGCCGTACAGGCCGCCGGTGGCGGGACGGCGGTCGAGGCCGACGATGCGCTCGCCGGCGGGCAGGCCGCTGATCGGGACCGCGTAGCGGACGCTGCCGGGGCTGTCGGAGCGCAGCAGGACGAGCGTGTTGTCCTCGGTGACGCCCGCGAGCTGCTCGGCCGCGGAGGCGGTCGCCGGAGCGGCGAGCAGGGCCGCCGCGCACGCCAGGACGGCGCGCCTTCGAAGTCGCATCGTGGTTTCTCCTCGGTCGGGGAACTGGGACGGTGCTGCTCTGTTCAACACCTCCACGACGCCCGGCGTTGCGGTCCGCGGTCGTGGCGCGCACGCATCCGCCGGATCCGAGACACTCCTGCCCGCCCCCCACGGAAGGTGCCCGTCCCATGAGCAGGCAGAAGACCCTCGTCCTGGTCGCGATGATCTTCGCGGTCGCGATGATGTTCATCGATCAGACGATCGTGGCCATCGCGATCCCCGAGCTGGAGCGCGATCTGAGCCTGTCGGCGACCGGGGGTCAGTGGATCGTCAACGGCTATCTGCTCGCCCTGTCGGCGCTGTTCGCGTTCGGCGGGCGGCTGACCGACGTCCTCGGCCACCGGCGCACGGTGCTGATCGGCGTCGTCGGCTTCGCGACCGCGTCGGCGCTGTGCGGCGCCACGCCGACCGGCGACGTCGGCGAGGCGTGGATGATCGTCTTCCGCGTCATCCAGGGCGGCTTCGCGGCGCTCCTGTTCCCGGCGGCGCTGGCAATCGTGGTCGGGGCGTTCGACGTGCGCGAGCGCGGCAAGGCGCTGGCGATCTTCTTCGCGGTCACCGGCGCGCTGACCTCGGTCGGGCCGATCGCCGGCGGCTACCTCACAGAGTGGACGTGGCGGTCGATCTTCTGGATCAACGTGCCGGTCGCGATCATCGCGGTCGTCCTCACGCTGCGGGCGCGCCCGGAGGACAAGCGCCAGCCGGCGCCGATCGACTACCGCGGCGCAGTGCTCGTGTGCCTGGGGATGGGCCTGGCCGTGCTCGGGCTGCAGCAGTCGGCCGTGTGGGGCTGGGACTCGCCCGCGACGTGGCTGTGCATCGCCGCCGGCATCGTGCTGATGATCGTGTTCGTCCGCGTCGAGCTGCGCACCGAGCACCCGCTGATCCGGCTGCGGATCTTCGCCGACCGGGGGTTCAGCGTCGACAACGCGGTCCTGATGCTGATGTCGGCCTGCTTCGTGCCGCTGTTCTTCTTCGGAAGCATGTACTCCCAGATCGCGCTCGGCTACGACGCGTCCAACGCGGGCCTGTACCTGCTGATCTTCTTCGGCGGGTTCGCGGCCGCGTCGCAGCTCGGCGGCCGGCTGCTCGACGCGCGCGGCGCGCGCATCCCGGTCGTGGTGGGCTGCCTGGTCGCCGCGGTCGGGTTCTTCCTGTGGGCCCAGCAGCTCACGGACCTGAACCTCGACGCCCAGTGGCCGTGGATCGTCGTGGCGGGCGTCGGGATCGGGCTCATCCTGTCGCCGGTCAGCACCGACGCGCTCAACCGCGCCGCCCAGTCGGCCTACGGCGAGGTCACCGGCATCACCCAGACCGTGCGCAACTTCGGCTCCAGCCTGGGCCTGGCGCTGCTGGGCACGATCCTGATCCTCCGCAACAAGGCCAACATCGAGGAGACGCTCGGCGAGGCCGGCGCCCCGAAGGCGGTCGCCGACCGCGTCGCCGAGGCGCTGAGCGGCACCGGCGGCGGGGACGCGGCCGCGTTCGCGTCGGGCGCCGGCGAGCACGCCCACCTGTTCGAGGCCGTCCAGCACGACTTCGCCGCCTCCACTCAGACGGTGTTCTACGTGATGGCCGCGATCATGGCCGTCGCGTTCGTCATCGCGCTGGTCGGGATGCCCGGCGGCGTGGCGCCGCAGGTGCAGGCCGCGCGCGACGAGGACGCGGAGGCGGGCCGCCCGGGCGCGGCCGTGTAGCGGCGGCCCCGGGCTACTCGGTGCGCTGCCCGTGCAGCGCCTCGGCGATCGCCACCGTCCAGGCGTCGATCGCCGACCAGTCGCGGCGGTCGCCGAAGCGCCCGCCGGCCAGGCGCAGCCACACGCGCCGCCACCAGGGCCAGCGCCGGCGCTCGAGCAGGCCGGCGAAGCGCCGGTGCTCGACGGCGCCGAGCGTGCGGGTCAGCTCGTCGGCGTCGGGCGCGGTCAGGCCGGCGGCGCGCTCGAGCGACCGCGGCGGCCCGTCGAGCGCCCCGACGCTGAACAGCCACACGGGCCGGCGCTGGAGCTCGTCGGCGTGGTCGCGCGCGAACTCGGCGGCCGACGGCAGCCAGGCGCCGCCGTAGACGGCGCTGCCGAGCACGAGGGCGGCGTAGCTGTCGACGCCATCGGCCTCCTCGACCGGCCACACGTCGACCGGCGTGCCGGCGTCGCGCAGGCGGTCGGCGATGCGCCGGGCGATCCCCGCGGTGGAGCCGCTCGCGCTGGCGTAGAGCACGGCGACGCGAGGCGACCGCTCCTGCTCGAAGAGCGCGCTGGGAGGTCCCGCCACGTCGGTGATCACAGCCATGCGACGACTCTCTCACCGTCGCGTTCTCCCTGCATCCGGACGTAGTCCGGGACCGGCTCCGGAGAAGCCCGCAGCGCCCGGTCAGGCGATCGTCGCGTGGCCGACGACGGTCTCGCCCGCCATCAGCACCGCCGTCTGGCCGGGCGCGGCGCCCGCGAACGGCTCGTCGAGCTCGACCGCGTCGCCGTCCAGCCGGCACGGGATCGCGCGGGCGTGGTAGCGCAGGCGCACCGTCTGGACGTCGGCGGCGGGCCGGTGCAGCCGCACGTCGCGCAACGCCACGCGGCGCACCTCCAGGTCCTCGCGCGTGCCGACGACGACGACGTTGCGCTCGGCGTCCTTGGCGACGACGTAGCGCGGGGTGTCGGTGCCGCCGAGGCCGAGCCCCTTGCGCTGACCGACGGTGTACTCGGTGTGGCCGCGGTGGCGTCCGAGGCGGCGGCCCGCGGTGTCGACGAGGTCGCCGGGGTCCGGGCGCTGCCCGCCGTGGCGGGCCAGGAACGCGGAGCGGCCGGTGCCGGCCAGGAAGCAGAGGTCCTGCGAGTCGGGCTTGCGCGCCACCGGGAGGCCGGCCTCCTCGGCGAGCGCGCGGACCTCCGGCTTGGTCAGCTCGCCGAGCGGGAAGCGCAGCCGCGCGAGCACGTCGGGCGGCACCGCGGCGAGCATGTAGCTCTGGTCCTTGGCGGCGTCGGCGGCGACGCGCAGCAGCCCGTCCTCGCCGATGCGCGCGTAGTGGCCGGTGGCCACCGCCGACGCGCCCAGGCGCGTCGCCACGTCGACCATCGCGTCCAGGCGCACCGCGCCGTTGCAGCGCACGCACGGGTTCGGTGTCAGCCCGGCGGCGTGGTCGGCCAGCCACGGCTCCACCACCCCGGCCCGGAACTCCTCGCGCAGGTCGATCGTGACGTGCGGCAGGCCCATGCGGTGCGCCAGCGCGCGGGCGTGGCGCACGGCGTCGGCCGAGCAGCAGGACCGCTCGGCGTCGTTCTCGGGCGACGACCACAGCTCGAGCGTCACCGCGACGGCGTTGGGCCCGGACCGCAGGGCGGCGACGGCGGAGTCGACGCCGCCGCTCATCGCCACGAGCACCCGGCCGGGCGCCGGCGCGGCCGACGCGTCGGCGCGCACCGCGGCGCCGAGGGCGCGGTGCAGCGCGTCGGAGGCGAGGTCGGCGGCGTGGAGCTTGCCGGGGCTGAGCCCGCCGAGCTCGTCGGCGATCGACTGGGCCGACACGCGCGCGGCGGTGAGCACGGACTCGCCGCGCACGAGCTCGACGGCCGCCGACGCGGCCGCCAGCGCGGCGCCGCAGCCCGACGCGTCGCAGCCGGCGTCGACGACGCGATCGCCCTCCACGGCGACCGAGATCCGCACGACGTCGCCGCACGCCGCCCCGCCCGCGGCGCCGCTGTGAGCGCCCTCGGGCACGTGGCCGCGGCGGGCGCGCAGATGCTCCTCGAAGCGCTCGTCGGCCATCGATCCGGAGTGTAAGCGGGCGCCCAGCCCTCAAGGTCCGCATGCGGACGCCGAATGTCGGGCTGCATGCGTCAGCTTCGCTTCCGGATGCTCCTGGTGCTCTGCGCCCTGGCCGTCGGCGGGGCGGTGTGGCTCGGCGCGGCGATCCAGCGCGACAGCGCCACCGCGTCGGCGGAGCGCATGCGCGCGCTGACGACCCTGCGCAGCAGCGTCCTCGACCAGGCGACCGCGTCGCGCAACCCGGCCGCCGGCGAGGCGGCGATCCGCGCCCGCCGCGCGCAGGAGCGGCGCGAGTACGCCGCCGCCATCGCCGTGCTGCGCGAGGCGGCCGCCGGCGACGCCGACGTGGCCCGCGCGCTGAGCGCGGTCGAGGAGGCCGAGACGCGCTGGCGGGAGCGGCTCGACGCGATGCCGATCGGGCCGCCGCCGGCCAGGCCGAGCGCCGCGGCCGCGGCGCGCAGCCAGGCGATGCAGGCGCTGCTGGAGACCTTCAACGCGGCCGTCGACGCGCTCGACGTCGAGCTCGAGCGCCTGCGCCGCGACGACCAGGAGATCTCGGCCCTGGCCACGGTCGTGCTGGCGCTGCTGGCGGTGCTCGTCGTCGGCGGGGCGGGGATGCTCCTGCTGCACCGCCGCCTGCGCAGCGAGGCGGCCGTCGCGGAGGCCGAGCGCCGCCATCGCGCCCGTCAGGACGAGCTCGGGCAGGCGCTGCTGTCGGCCGCCTCCGAGGACGAGGTGCACGAGCTGCTCGAGCGCCACCTCGAGGACCCGCGGCGCACGGTCGCCGTCCTCGAGTCCGATCCGGCCCGCAACCGGCTCGTGACGCGCACCGCGCTCGACCCCAGGGGGCCGCTGGCCGCCGCGCTGGTCGACGCCGTCCCGCGCGACTGCGCCGCGGTGCGCCTCGGCGCGCTGCACGCCGAGCGCGACGGCGACGACTCCCTCCTGCGCTGCGAGCTGTGCGGGAAGGCCGGCCGGGACCGGCTGTGCGCCCCGCTCGTGGCCTCCGGCGAGGTGATCGGGTCCGTGCTCGCCGCCCAGGACGAGCCGCTGGACGACGAGACGCGCCGCCGCGTCGCCGAGTCGGTGACGATCGCCGCGCCCGTGCTCGCCAACCTGCGCACGATCGCGATCGCCGAGTCGCGCGCCGCGACCGACGCGCTCACCGGCCTCCCCAACCGGCGGGCGCTCGACGACACGCTGAAGCGGATGGTCGCCCAGGCGCTGCGCCGCGACGCGCCGCTGGCGGTGATCTCGATCGACCTCGACCACTTCAAGGACGTCAACGACCGCTTCGGCCACGACAAGGGCGACGCGGTGCTGGCCGCGGTCGGCGCCGCGCTGTCGGCCAACACCCGCGCCAGCGACGTCGTCGGCCGCTGGGGCGGCGAGGAGTTCCTCGTGCTCGCCCCCGACACGCCGCTGCCGGGCGCGCTCGCGCTGGCCGAGACGCTGCGCGCCGCGGTCGCGCGGATCGCCGTCGTCGGCGTCGAGCTGCCGGTCACCGCCTCGATGGGCGTCGCGATCTGCCCCGACGACGCGACGGGCCCGGACCTGCTGCTGCGCCAGGCCGACCGCGGGCTGTACGCCGCCAAGGGCCTGGGCCGCAACCGCGTCGAGCGCGCCCCGGAGGCCGCGCCCGCGGCGGCGCCTACGCCGGCCTGACGCCCAGCTCGCGGAGCTGGCGCGCGTCGACGGGCGCGGGCGCGCCGGTCAGCAGGTCCGCGCCGCTCGCCGTCTTCGGGAACGCGATCACGTCGCGGATCGACTCGCGCCCGGCCATGATCGCCGCCACCCGGTCCAGGCCGAACGCGATGCCGCCGTGCGGCGGGGCGCCGTAGCGCAGCGCGTCCAGCAGGAAGCCGAAGCGGGCCTGGGCCTCCTCCTCGGACATGCCGAGGATCTCCAGCACGCGCCGCTGCACGGCGACGTCGTGGATGCGGATGGAGCCGCCGCCGATCTCGGTGCCGTCGAGCACGAGGTCGTAGGCGCGCGAGCGCAGCGAGCCGGGGTCGTCGAGGTCGCCGACCGGGGCCGTGAACGGGTGGTGCAGGGCGTCCCAGCGGTCCTCCCCCGCGTTCCACTCGAACGCCGGGAAGTCGACGATCCACACGAGCGAGTGGCGGCTCGTGTCGGGCTCGCCGAGGCGCAGGCGCAGCGTCCCGAGCACCTCGGCGGCGACGCGCGCGTCGTCGGCCACCGCCAGCAGCAGGTCGCCCTCGGAGGCGCCGAGCTGCGACGAGATCGCCTGCATCTCCTCGTCGGCGAGGAACTTGGCGATCGGCGAGCGCCACACGCCGCCGGCCTGGACGAACGCCCACACGAGGCCCTTGGCGCCGGTGCGCTGGGCCAGCTCGGTCAGCTCGTCGAGCTCCTTGCGCGGCGTCTCGCGCGGCCCGACGTTGAAGCCGCGCACGACGCCGCCGCCGTCGAGCACGCCGCGGAACGCCTTGAACTCGGTGCCCCGCAGGTGGTCGGAGACGTCGTGGATCTCCAGCCCGAAGCGCAGGTCCGGGCGGTCGGTCCCGAAGCGGGCCATCGCCTCGTCGTAGGCCATGCGCGGCCACGGCGGCGGCGGGGCCGGGAAGTCGCCCTCGGCGAACACCCGCTCGAACAGGTGCTCCATGAGCCCCATGACGTCCTCCTCCTCGACGAAGGACATCTCGAGGTCGAGCTGGGTGAACTCGGGCTGGCGGTCGGCGCGCAGGTCCTCGTCGCGAAAGCAGCGGGCGATCTGGAAGTAGCGCTCGTAGCCGCTCATCATCAGGAGCTGCTTGAACAGCTGCGGCGACTGCGGCAGCGCGTAGAAGCTGCCCGGCTGCATGCGCGCCGGGACGAGGAAGTCGCGCGCGCCCTCGGGGGTCGAGCGCGTGAGGATCGGCGTCTCGATCTCCAGGAAGTCGGCGTCGGCGAGCGTCTCGCGCATGACCCGCGTGATCCGGTCGCGCAGGATCAGCGCCTCCTGCATCGCCTCGCGCCGCAGGTCGATGACGCGGTGCGCCAGGCGGGTGCTCTCCTCGACCTGGACGTCCTCGTCGACCGGGAACGGCGGGGTCTCGGCCTGGGCGAGCACCTCCATCTCCTCGACCTGCAGCTCGACCTCGCCGGTGGCGATGTTCGGGTTGACGTTGCCCTCCTCGCGGCGCACGAGCGTGCCGGTGGCCGAGAGCACGTGCTCGGAGCGCAGGCGCTCGGCGGCGGCGAACGCCTCGCCCGAGGTCTCCGGGTGGAAGACGAGCTGCAGCAGGCCGGAGCGGTCGCGCAGGTCGATGAAGATCAGCCCGCCGTGGTCGCGGCGGCGGTGCACCCAGCCGGCGACGCGCAGACGGTCGCCGGCGCGCGCGGCCCCGACCTCCCCGGCCCAGACGTCGCGGTAGCGGTTGGCGGCGGGCGGGCGCTTCACAGGCTCGGGCCCCGCAGCACGTCGCGCACGACGGCGTCGGCGTCGGGCGCGGTCATCTGCTCACCGCCCTGGCGGTCCTTCAGCTCCCAGGTGCCGTCCTCGTTCATCCAGGCAACGTAGCGGGCGTCGAGCCGCGCCGCCTGCTTGAAGACGCCCTTCATCGAGCGCCCGGCGAGGTCGAGCTGGGCGCCCAGCCCGGCGCGCCGCGCGTCGGCGACGAGGCGGAAGTGCGTGGGGCCGATCGGCCCGGCGACGTAGAGGTCGACGGGCGGCGCCGCGTGCGGGGGCGCGCCGCCGGCCAGCAGGATCCGCTCGATGCCGGCCGCCCACCCCATGCCCGGCGTCGGCGGCCCGCCGATCTCGGCGACGAGGCGGTCGTAGCGGCCGCCGCCACCCAGCGCCGACTGCGCGCCGAGCTCGGTCGAGTGGATCTCGAAGACCGTGCGCACGTAGTAGTCCAGGCCGCGCACGAGCGTCGGCTCGACCTGGTAGGCGACGTCGGCGGCGTCCAGCAGCGCCAGCACCTCCGCGAAGTGCTCGGCGTCCTCGGCGTCGAGGAAGTCGCGCAGCAGCGGGGCGCTGGACATGACCTCCTGCGTGCCGGGATGGTCGGAGTCGAACGCGCGCAGCGGGTTGAGCTCGATGCGCTCGCGCACCTCCTCCGACAGCCGGTCGGCGTGCGCCCGCAGGTGCTCCTGCAGCGCGGCGCGGTAGACGGCACGCGACTCCAGGCGGCCGAGGCTGGACACCTTCACCACGATCCCGCGCGCGCCGACGTCGCCGAGCAGCGTCGCCAACAGCAGGATCGACTCGGCGTCGACGGCCGGGTCGTCGGAGCCCAGCGCCTCGGCCCCGATCTGCCAGAACTGGCGGTAGCGGCCGGCCTGGGCGCGCTCGTAGCGGAAGAACGGCCCCAGGTACCACAGCTTCACCGGCTGCGCGAGCTTGTGCATGCCGTGCTCGACGTAGGCGCGGCAGACGGCGGCGGTGCCCTCGGGGCGCAGCGTCAGCGAGCGCCCGCCGGCGTCCTCGAACGTGTACATCTCCTTCTGGACGATGTCGGTCGACGCGCCGACGCCGCGGGAGAACAGCTCGGTGTGCTCGAAGATCGGCGTCTCGATGCGCTGGTAGCCGGCGCCCTCCAGCACCTCGCGGGCGCGGGCCTCCAGCGCCGCGCGGGCCGCGGTCTGCTCGGGCAGCACGTCCTGCGTGCCGCGCGGCGCCTGGATCCGCTCGCTCACTGGCGGGCGGCGAGCTGGGCCAGGAACGGGTTCGTCGCGCGCTCGCGCCCGAGCGTCGTGAGCCCCATGTGGCCGGGGTGCACGCGCGTCTCGTCGGGGTAGCGCTCCAGCAGCGAGCCGATCGACGCCTCGAGCGTGGGCCAGTCGCCGCCGGGCAGGTCGGTGCGCCCGACCGAGCCCTGGAACAGCACGTCGCCGGAGAACAGCGCCTGGGAGTCCTCGACGGCGTAGGTGACGTGGCCGGGGCTGTGGCCGGGCGTGAAGATCACGTCCAGGTCGAGGCCGGCGAGCTGCAGGCGCTCGCCGCCGGCGACCGTGTGCTCGGCCTCCCAGCTCTCGAACGGGCCGAAGCCGGGCAGGCGGACGTAGTCGTTGATGTTGGCGAGCACGTCGCGCTCCAGCTCGGGCACGTACACGGGCGCGCCGGTGGCGCGCGCGACGGCGGCGACCGCGCCGACGTGGTCGAAGTGCGTGTGGGTGAGCAGGATCGCGTCGAGCGCGACGCCGAGCTGCTCGATCACGCCGAGCAGCCGGTCGGCCTCCTCGCCGGGGTCGACGAGCACCGCGCGGTCGGCCTCGGGCCGGCGCACCAGGTAGGCGTTCTCCTGGAGCGGGCCGACCGTGAGCATCCGCACGTCGAGGCTCACGAGTCGTCCTTGGGCTTGGCCTTGGCGGCCTGCGCCTTCTGGCGCTGGCGCCGGCGGTACATCCACTGGTCGGTGTAGTAGCCCATCGGGATGTAGATGAGCAGCATGAACGCGACCAGCGGGATCATCTGCGCGGGGGTGACGTCGAACCCGGGGATGACGAGCAGCAGCACGACGAAGAAGATCACCGCGACCAGCGCGCGGTTGATCGAGCTGCGCCAGCTCGGCGGGCGGTCGTAGCGGTTTGGCTTGGCCGCGCTGCTCTTGGCCGCCTTGGTCTCCGACTCCGTGGGCTTGCGCCCGGTGCGCCCGCGCGCCTCGATCATCCCCGCGGCGTTGCCGCGATGCTTGGTGCGCCGGCGCTTCGTCTGAGCCATGCTCCTAGCGTATCGGCGCGTGCTCGGCCAATGCGGCTTCGAGCGTGCGCCGGTTGCGCACCGGCAGGTCCTCGGGGAAGCCGGCGAACGCCGCCTCGGGCGGCAGGCCGATCACCTCGGCCTCCGCGACGGGCGCGTGCGCGCGGACGGCGGCGACGACCTCGGCGAGCGGCAGCGCCAGGTGGTCCTCGACGTTCATCGACACCTGGGCGACGCCGCCGCGGGCCGCGAGCGCCAGGCCGATCGCGCGCAGGCCGGGCAGCCCGTGGGCGCCGCCCTCGCGGATGTCGGCGGCGATCGCCTTCGCGTCCTCGAGGGTCGCGGGCGGGGCCAGCTCGAGGTTGAAGGCGATCAGCGGCGGCCGGCAGGCGACGAGCGTGGCCCCGGCGGTGGGGTGCGGCGCGGGCGGGCCAAAGTCGGGGCGCAGCTCGCCGGCGGCCATGCGCCGCGCCAGCTCGCCCGGGCCGCCGCGGCGGATCTCGGCGCGGG
>Ga0180220_1000209_pt1 | contig 91122 bp, 82 predicted proteins | sample eDN5th37CBELigBY_FD_151335 | JGI IMG/M metagenome (GOLD analysis project Ga0180220, IMG submission 151335) | Enriched backyard soil microbial communities from Emeryville, California, USA - eDNA 5th pass 37_C BE-Lig BY (version 2) (version 2) | ecosystem: Environmental > Terrestrial > Soil >...
TTTTTACCCCCTCGAATCCTTGTTGATAACGTATAATTGCTTCTATTTTTTCCTCTATGTTAAATTTAGACATATAAAAACTGCACCTCCAATTGTTAGATATGTGTCTAACAATTGGGGTGCAGTTTATTTCTACCTTGTGGTTTTTTTGTATGTGTAGTCCTTCCTTTAGCTTATGGAGTACAAGCTTTTTCTTTTAAACTATCAGAAATGAAAAGGCTTTTCTAATTCTTTTATCTCTCATCAATATCAATTGAATAGGTATCAAACCATACATGGATTTGCGCCAGGTGGGCAAGAAGTTGTGGACCTGACATCAATTGCCCAAACCATGGAACCTGGAATGCCTTTCCTTCTGTTTCAATAATATCATTGAGCTTTTGCTTGTTTAACAGTTCATGCAATATGGAATCCTTCCCACTAACAAGTGATTGAAGCCAGTTTTTTACTAATCTCGTATACTCTGGATTATGTGTTTTCGGATATGGACTTTTCTTACGATAGAGAACCTCATTAGGCAGAATCCCTTCTAACGCTTTTCGAAGAATACCTTTCTCACGATTCCCGTACATTTTTACATCCCATGGAATATTCCACACATACTCAACGAGACGGTGATCGGCAAATGGGACACGAACCTCTAAGCTAGCCCCCATACTCATTCGATCTTTTCGATCTAATAAATTCGTCATAAACCAATGCATATTTAAGTAAAAGAGTTGTCGTCTTTTCGCTTCGATCTCTGATTCCCCTTCAAGTAAAGGTGTCTCATTTACTGTATCTTGATGACGCGCTTGAACATATTCATGTAAATTTAATTTATTTTGCCATTCTGGTTTCAAGAGCGACATTCTTTCATCAGTGGAGCGCATCCATGGAAAGGCAGAGCTAGCTAGGTCCTCCGGCCGGTGAAACCATGGATATCCTCCAAAAATCTCATCTGCACATTCACCTGATAAGCCAACAACAAAATCTTTTTTTATTTCACGACAAAACCACAATAATGATGAATCGACATCAGCCATCCCTGGAAGATCACGGACAGATGTAGCTTCAATGAGATGATCTACCAACTCTTGCTGTGTAATGACGCAACGATGGTGAACTGTTTGAAATTGGTCGCTCATTTTCTGAATCCAAGGGCCATCCGAGTTTGGTTGAAACTCATTTGCCTTAAAAAACTTTTCATTATCTTCATAATCGATTGAATACGTATGAAGCTGTCCTATCCCCTCTTTTTTGTAATGTTCTGCAGCAATTGCTGTAATTGCACTGGAGTCTACTCCGCCTGAAAGGAAAGTACATAGTGGTACATCTGAAACTAATTGTCGAGTGACCGCGTCAGAAAATAAAGAGCGAACTTTTTCTGCTGTTTCTTCAACAGAATCTTCATGCGGTTTGCTTTCAACATCCCAATAGCGCCATTTTTTCAAGCCGTCTTTTGAATATACTAATGCATGTGCAGGACGAAGCTCGTCGATCCCTTTAAATACACCAACACCAGGTGTACGGGCCGGGCCAACACCAAAAATTTCTGATAACCCGGTTTTATCTAATTTCGCTGTAACAGATGGATGTGCCAGGATAGCTTTTAGCTCTGAACCAAAAAGAATTGAGCCGTTTTCCTCTTTATAAAATAACGGTTTTACCCCTAATCGATCTCTTCCGATAAATAGTTTTTGTTTTGCTGAATCCCAAACCGCAAAAGCAAAAATTCCATTTAATCGATCTACACATTCTTCTTCCCACTCAATATATGATTGGAGAAGCACCTCTGTATCGGAATGTCCTTTAAATGTATACCCCTTTGAAAGAAGTTCCTTTCGAATATCTTCTGTATTATAAAGCTCACCATTATAACAAATTGTAAAAGACTGACCGTTCTTCGTTCTTGTCATTGGCTGAACACCACCGGCAGGGTCAACAACGACTAATCGCTTATGACCGAACAGTACATGGTCTTCTCCCCAAATATTCGTATCATCAGGTCCCCTTTTTGATAATGTTTCCGCCATCTTCTTAATTGTCTCTTGTTCAGCACGAATATTTCCTTTTAAATTTACCCACCCTGTGATTCCACACATTTACGTATCATCTCCCTCATCTATTTTCATCCATGTTATATATTCTCACGCCTATAACCCCAACAGGTGTACCTAGTGTATGCCCAGGTCTTAACAATGTTGAATTGTCCTAATCAAATAATCCATGCATAAACTTTTTTACTTTTGTCTAAAACGAAGGTAAGAATGCAAATTCCACTACATCACAAGTGTGTCAGAATGAATTTGGAGGTAAATATAAATGTTTCCAATAAAACGAGCAGACCTGCTATTCAATCAAAAACGTTCTTATTTAACTGGGCTGATTGAAAAAGCCAATGATCAGTACGTCATTTATGATGATATGAATGATGAGCTTCTTTTATTAGATGAGATTCAAAATTCTCACATAGAAATTTTACATACGTCTGGATGGGAAGCTGGAGTGTGGATAGGATTAGGTAAGATTAAAACAAATTCAGGGACTTATTCAGTCAACAATGGTGATACTGTAAGAGTCCGAAAAAAATTGCCGGTAGCCCTGGATGAAATGCTGAAAGAACTCCCGGATGAGACCTTTGTTCGGTTTATTAAACAAATCAACTCACTTGGCTTTTCGCCTTATGACTGTATTTATTCATATAATCAGTTATTATTTCTTGATAATCGTGTTCATAAAAAAGGAGTATCTTTTTATCAATTGGACAACGAGGAATGCATACTTGGAATTCAACATCACTTCGAAAGGGGAGTTCACTCCTCAGACCGGCTGGAGATCACAACTAGCCTTGGAGATAGAAGATTAATTTGCAGTAAATATTAGACGAAACATAAAAAAATGCCTACTTCGAGTAGGCATTTTTTAAGTTTTTTATGAAAAGCTCCAAATTCCTAATGGTAAACGCATTCCTAATAGAATAGTTAGAATCAAGACAATGACAAATTGAATCCAAAATACTCTTGTTGGCTTCCCTTTCTTTAGGCGTACTAACACCATTTCCATTGCACCGATTGTCCATACACCAAGGATGATTTTCGCAATGTATTCACCATCTATTTGGTAAATGGATGTTACAAGGATAAATCCTGTCACTAAGATTAAAATATAGAATAACCTTAAAACCATATGTACAATTTTAGACGGCTTTTCTTTTCCTGACTTAAAAAGCGAGTGTGCAACAAAAAATAAAATAATCGCAACAACCCAAGTTGTTATGTGTGCATGTGTCATATCTTTCCCTCCTTAAACTGATCAAAGACAACCCTATTTTAGCATGATTTCCTTCAAATATTAAAAAATAAAGAGGAAAAGAATGAATATCCTGTGACATATTTAAAGCGGAAGCGCCCGTTGAGCGACGTATGAACTGGAGCACTCCGTATGAGATAAAGGAAACACGAAGAGCAATAGCGATTCGATGTTGACTTATCATAAGGAGGAGGGTGAAGTTCACTAGTCGCTGGGCGCTGGAGCTAGACACAAACACTATGTACGAAGGATTCAAGATTTCTTATCTATAGAATAACTTCTACCTTACCCTAATACTGTATTTCGTAATATTCCAATCCCTTCAACCTCAATTTCAATTACATCACCAGGTTGTAAAAACTTCGGCGGATGATAACCTTTCCCCACCCCCGATGGAGTCCCCGTTGCGATAATATCGCCTGGTTCTAATGTTGTTCCTTGTGAAATCGTCGAAATGATATGCTCAATGGAAAAAATCATATCCTTCGTATGACCATCCTGTCTTAATTCATTATTTACTCTTGTTTTAATGGTTAGATCATAAGGATTTGAGATAGCTGATTTATGGACCAAATAAGGTCCGGTCGGACAAGACGTATCTAAGCTTTTCCCTAATAAAAACTGCTTATGCTGCGATTGCAGATTTCTTGCTGTAACATCATTAACGATTGTATAGCCAAATACAAAATCCAGCGCTTCTTTCTCAGAAATCCGCTTTCCTTTTTTACCGATTACAACCGCTAGTTCACCTTCATAATCTAATTCTTGTGTGATATGAGGATGTGGATCAATACCTTGTTCATGACCAATAACGGTTGTCGGAGCTTTTGAAAACAGCATCACATGCTTGGGTATATCTTCTTCACTTCCCATTTCAATTGCATGTTCACGATAATTTTTTCCTACGCAAAAAATGTTTTTGGCTGGTCTTGGTATTGGAGCTAATATGGTTACGTCAGATAGAGTATAAACAAATCTTTCCACCCTTTCTGCATGTTTTAATTTATCAACTATTTGCTTAACATCTTGAATAAATTTATCACCTAAAGCAACACATTCAACAAGTGTCTTCGGAAAAGAGGTTATTTCAAAGATTTCCTGTTCTGCTTTATGTATGTCAATCACTTTTTCTTCATGTATTAAGCCAATAAACGGCTCATTATGTATAGTCGCTGTCACAAACTTCAATATCTTTTCCTCCTTCAAGTGTTCAGTGATGGAACTAAGCTTTCTAGTGTTTCCTGCTATTTTACTATTATGCTCTCAATCAGTAATTGATAATATATTCGATATAAAAGAGGACATTTCCTTTTTATAAAGGCTGTTTTCAAAAACTTTGTTGCTATGAAATAATGTTCATCGTTGGTTTCCTATAAAATCTGTTTTTTAGGAAAGAGCCAAAAAGAAAGCAGATATATTTTTGTAATATTTTGTATATTTTTAAGATGTTTTATCGATTTTCTTTATTTAGCCTTTAAACAATGTATAATATTCTTGTCCTACAATGTTTAGCGCAAATTAAAATGAAATGGAGAAAATCATGTTGGATAATGAAATTGAATTCAAAAGACAGAGTTTAATCAAAACAGCCCTTCAATATGGTATTAATTCAATCATTACAATTCAGTGCAGCCAAGAATTAGACTTGGTTCTTTTACAAGAAATAAAAGAACTTAACAAGCAGTGGATAAAAGAAAATCCACCCGAAACTTTCAAATGAAATCATAGAGCTTCCCCTAACCGCCATGATCAGGATCCATCCATTTATTCTCTTCAAAAATTGAATTTAAATCCCATTGGTCACACCCTTTCCTTCTGCTTCATAATCTATAAATAGGTAAATGTCATTACTTGTTTTAATATCAAGCTAAAAGGATGGTAAAAATGCCAGCAATCGTAGGAGCTTTTAAGGTAAATAGTGTAGGAACAAGCAGCGTTGTGCATGTTGGTGATGTTATTACCATTTCTCCTCATAGTGAGGTAAAAACATTTGCCGGTGCAGGTTCTTTTAATACAGGTGATGGATTAAACATATACAATCAAAACTCAGTTACAAATACGTATGATAATGATGTTGTTGACCAGCCAATCACTGGAAATCTCTAACCTTGTCATTACCTTTTAACATAGGCTTATTTTGTCTAAAGGAAGTGTGATTATGAATTTCTATATTAATCAATCAATCTGTATTAATTACCTCAAAGTAGGATCAGTTAATAACTCTTCCGTGTTCCAAATTGGAAGCGCAGGAATGATAAAGCCTTTATCAAATTTGTATAACACGGGCGGCTTTTATCAACCTGCACCTCAAATTACAACAGCAACGCCAACAGGTGTTCAGACACCCACTTCTGAAGGTCTTGTTGTTCCTTTATCATCGCCTGGATCGGTATCATAAAGTGAAACTTCCATTTCTGCGGGGGGCTTACTGCCCGTTAAGAGTGGGATAAATTTCTAGGCATTCACCCATTTTCACCGTGTGCATACAATATTTGTATCAACTGTTGAGCGAGAAACAAAAGGGTGGGTGAATGACTATGAATTATCACGATATGATGAAATATTTACAGCAACTGCATCAGTATGTTCAGCAGCAAGACAAAATAATTCAACAGCTTAACAAACAAATAACTAATCTACGATCTGATGTAGAAAAAATAAAAAAGCAACCTGTCACAAATATCGAAAGAATTGAATATAAATTCGATCAATTGAAAGTAGAACATCTTGACGGTGTTTTAAATATCGGTCTAAATCCATCAGATCCTGACCAAATTGAAAACTTTGAGGTTCAACAAAACGGAACGAATGTAGGCGGTGTTCAACAACAGCTTCGGGATCAGTTATTAAAACAATGTACACATGATATTCATCAGTTTTTAAACCATGATTGTATCCAATATATTCAACATGCAGAAAAACAATACGATTTAAAGCTCGATGAACCTCACCGTCAGCATATTATTGCAGATATTCGAAAACAAATTGATAGCCGAATTCAATATTATTTAAATGCTCAGCCTCTGTCAGATCAGGATACTCTCGAAAATAAGAAACAAGAAATTTTTGCTTTAGTTAAAAAAGATGTTGAAAACTCAATAAATCATTTTTTACAGCACTTGCCTAAGGATTCTATTTAAAAGGAGTGGCTTTTTGATATGAATTTTACTGTTGTGAATCGGGATATACAGATTGGAAACATTCGTGTAGTCGGTGTAGCAAGTTCATCGGTTTTTCTGATTGGGGATACACAAACGATCTCACTATCTTCCATCTTTGATACTCCTCCTGAATCTCTAATTATTGGCCCGCTTGTACCTTTAGCACCACAATGATTAATCGTCAATCTAATGTTGAATCGGCTTATGTCAACTCAGTCGGGATCAGTTCAGTTGTTCAAGTAGGTGATTCTCTACTGATTAAGCCAAAAGTAAATGCCCTAGCTGTACAGCGGGAGGAGGAGAGGTTTTACGGCTTTGAAGGGGATTTATCTATGTATCAAGCTTTCCAAGAAGAAATCCCCTCACCCATAATTTATGAAACAGTAACAACAAATTTTTTTCACGAAAATCCAAGAATTAATGTTCATTCTGTTAACATTACAGCTCTTTCAAGTTCAGCAGTTTTCCATATTGGCTCCACAAAAGACATCATAGCTGAAGCAAGAGTAAAGCATATTCGTCAGTTACAAAACCTTGACAATGGAAATAATACTGACACTTAACCTTTGGATTTTGGATCTCCTTTCTGAAGAACACACTTATAGAAACTAGCATACAGTATTGTAGTAGTAAACTAATAAAGGATGTTTTATATGCCAGCTATTGTCGGTCCGATTAAGATTAATAGTGTAGGTGGAGGTGTCGTTAATTTCGGAGACACTTTCTATCTAGCTCCAAAAAGCCAATCAAAATCCGCCTCAGGGTCTGGCGGTGGAAGCACAGGTGATTTCCAGATTATTAATAATGGAATAAGTGCAACAAATTTAATTGATCCTGATGTGTCAGATCAAAACATGGTTGCGAACAATTAGCACAATTAAGGGGGGAGATGTATGATAAGCATCAATCCCTTTTATATTCACAAAATCTGGATTTGGTTTGTTATCAACTCTAGAAAAAAATGGTCCAGCATAGTGCTTGACCATTTTTTCTTTCATACATTTGATTGCTTGTACCAACTTTATAGAGATTCTAAATAAACTGAAGTTCCTTTTCCTGAAGGTTCAGCTGGTTCGACAATTAGTTTCCTTGGCAGTCTTGCCCTCAATTCCTGAACATGACTTATGACTCCAACAGAAAGGTTTTGTGCTTGCAGCTTCTCTAGTGCCGTAATAACTGTATCAAGTAACTCGACATCTAATGTTCCAAACCCTTCATCCAAGAAGAAAAATTGAAGTGGATATTCCCCTCGTAGTTGAATTTGAGTCGATAAGGACAACGCTAAAGCTAAGGATGTTAGGAATGTTTCACCACCAGATAGTGTAGAAACTGGTCTTCTAACTCCTCCATTCGCATCATCTCTCATGATGAAGCCTCCTTGAGAATCTACTTCGATTGCATAGCGGCCACGAGTTAACATAGATAGACGTTCAGACGCATCCCGACTGACTTGCTGCAGCTGCTCTTCTGCCACATATTCTACAAAGCTATTTCCCTTAAAAACTGATTGAAGCTTTTCGAGTTTTTGCAGCATCTCGTCAAGGTCTTTCTGTTTTTGCTCAATTTCTGTAAATCGTTCATGCTTTTCCAGAAGTACTTCTAAAGCTTTAGTTGCTGCACCCTTATTCGCAACCGCTTCTTCTGTTTGCTGCTTCATCTCGACTATTATCATTTGGATGTTATCCCATTGTTCTTGTGTTACCCTTTTTCCGGCTAATTTCTCTTCGATTCGCTTTAAATCTGTATTAAGCTGCTTTATTTTATCTTGAAAGGATTCAATTTTATCTTTCATCTGCTGTCTTTCATTTGGTGTTAAAAGGGAAGCTAATGTTTCTTCAATAGTTATAAAAGAGGTTTGACTCTTTACTTGTTCCCAGGTTTTCTCAGACTCTTCAACCTGTCTTACGGCATGGTCCAATCCCTTTTCATGAGCTGTCAGCTCACTTTGAAGCCTATGCAGCTGGTTTGACTCAGTTTGCCATAACTGATATTGTTTATTTTCTTTCTCAACTAATGCTTTCAATTGCATTTCGGTTTCTTGAATCAGCGTACTAATCCCTTTCTCTGCTGAGATGCCACTTAGTTTTTCTTCCTTTTCCTTGATTGAAGAAAGGCGATTCTGTATTGTTGCTTGCAAGGCAATTAGCTTTTCTGAGATTTGCTGTTTATGGTTCTCTTGCTCTTTTACTTGACCTTGTTGTTCCTCAATAAAGGTAACACTTTTTTGAATTCTATCTGTTAATTGCTCATAAGCAGCATCTTTTTCAGATATTTCACCTTGCAGCTTTTCAACCTCTTCAAAAGGAATCATCGTGTATTTCTTTAAGTATTGCTCATAGCTTTGCTCATAGATTTCCTTGTACTTTGAGGATTTATCAGTCCATTCCTTCACATCTTCAAGAAGTGAAGATATCATATCCTTTCCTCTCATCTCTTCCTTTTGCCACTCACGATACTGCTTGACTGTTTTTTCAAGAGCATCTCTTATTTGTAAAAAGTCCTGGGCCAAATTTTTGAATTCAGATTGGAAAAGGTCAAATGCTTGTTGAAAAGATAAATTCTGAGAGATTTGCACCAGCTCGTTTAGTTGGACCTCTTCAATTCGTTTCACTTCTTGTAAACGTCCAAATTCAGAGACTAGCTGTTCAGAAAGTCCTTCAGCCTTAATCTTTAGAGAATGGGGTTCTTGACTTAGCATTTGCATTTGTTCAACTTGTTGTTTCATTGTTTCTGAAAGCTTTTCCAAGTGTTCGCTTTTAGGTTCATCATGCACCGGGCTTGGATGGCTACACGATCCGCATACTGGACAAGGTTCCCCTTCTCTTAGTTCCTTTACCAGCTCATATGCAAGCTGCTTGCTTTTTGCCTTTTCCTCTTCCTGTATCACATTTTCTACTTTATTTTTAGCGAAAGACAGTACTTGCTTATATTCATTCTCTCGCTTGGATACATGATCATATAGCTGATTTAACTTAATAAATTGCATAACGAGTTGTTGATTACTTTTTTGTAATTTATCTGTTGTGATCGCTACCTTGTCTTTTTCGGTATTGAAAGCATTTGTTTTCTTATTTAATGACTCGTTTGCTTCAATATATTGCTGCTTGTTTCTTAGTACTTGTTGCTTTGCCTCTGCAGCACCGCGTATCTGCTCTCTCTCCTTAGCAGATACTTGTTTTGTTTCCTGCTCTTTTTTTAAGGCTTGCTGCTTATCAACAGCTTTTTCAACTAACTGTTGTGCTTTTGATAATAATTCAAGATGATGCTTACGCTTTTTTTGAAGATCTTCATACTCTTTTTCCAATTCATGATGAATCTTTTGTTCATTTCTTAGTTCCTCTTCAACCTTTTGCAGTTGCAATAGCTTTTCACGTTTTGTAACTAACAAAGGTTCCTGCTCTGCTTTTTCCTTGCGAATGCTCTCATACTCACGACTGGTTTTCTCGTATTGCTCCTTGATGATTTCGTATTTCTTCTTTGCTGCGGCCAGGTTGATTTCCGCTTCATTTTTTTCTTTCCTTCTAGCTTGTAAGGCTTCTGCATAAGGCCTTAGAGCCTCTGCTTCCTCCGCAGTCTTCAAGCGTTTCTCCAAAGAAGCTATTTGTCCTTCTTCTTCTTTTACAGTCAATTTTTCTTTTTCCAGCTCTTCCTTTTGCTTTTGAAGATCCCATATCGCTTGTTTTTGTTCAAAGTCTTTTGTCACACTATCCAATTCTTTTTGGCGCTTTTCTAACAAAAGCATTGCTTCATTCACATTATTTTTTGCTTCTTCAACCGCCTCAGCTGACGCATCACCTAAACCCGTTTTCTCTGCTTCCAGTTCATTTCGCTCAATGCGAGTTGTCGCTAAACGCTTTTTTAACTTTTTCAGTAATTGATCTCCATATTGCTCTAAGTGAAATAAGCGCTGAAGCATTTGTCTTCTTTCTGCACCTTTTAAGGATAAAAATTCAGCAAATTTCCCTTGTGGCAACACAACTGCACGAGTAAAATCATCAATTGTCAGGCCAAGCAATCCATATATTTTTTCATTCACATCAACTGCCTTATCGGCAAGAACGACATGTTCTTCACCTGCTTCAATTAATCGGCATATTGCTGTTTTTACTCTAATATCATCTGTTCGTTTAAAGACACGTTCGACGATATATCTTTTCTTTGCCGAAGCATTTTCAAGTTCAAAGGTGAAAGAAACTGTTAATTGATCTTCGGCATGATTGAGTATCCCGTGGGTGTTGTTCATAGCACGTTCTACTTTTCCATACAAAGCAAGTGTCATTGCATCAAGAATCGATGATTTCCCACTTCCCGTTGGCCCAAAGATTCCAAATATCCCTCCATCGCAAAGGGAATCAAACTGAATCGTCTGCTTTTCCCGAAAACTATGCAATCCAGCCACACTTAATGTAATTGGCTTCATGCCTCTTCACCTTCCTCTTGTACCTCTTCCTGTTGGACCAGTTCCAAAAATAGCTTAATAAGCTCGTCTTCAGGCTTAGCACCACCTGTTTGTTTTTCATAAAACTGAGTGAACAACTGGTCGATCGGCAAATTCGCTTGTCTTGTCGCAGCTACTTCCTGTTCCGCTTGAAACACAGGCCGTATATGAATAAAGCCAGAATGCCATTTACGTAAGCGATGGATTTCTTCAATGGATAATGTACTTGTTAAATGAATTTCTAAATCAATCCAAGCTGTTGAATCTCTTCCTTCATCCAGCCATTGATGTACCTGAGTTATTCCTTCTGTTGCTTTCCATTTCACTAATGGTCTTCCAGATGATAAAGGAATTTCTCTCATTTCAACCGGCTTATTCGGCTCTGCATCAAGGATTGTAACTGATTTAGCATAGCCAATTTCAGAAAAGCTATAGGCTAACGGCGAACCAGAGTATCTTGTTAGTGTACTAGCACGCTTCATATTTTGGGGGCGATGCAAGTGACCTAAAGCAACATACTGGGCAGCCTCTGGCATGCTTGTGGCAGCAACAGTATAAGCCCCTCCAACCTCAATTGGCCGTTCAGAATCAGAAGAGCTTCCACCAGCTACATGTATATGACTCATCGCGATATTGACTGTGTCATGCTGAAACTGGTTGCTCATAATCGAAAATAAATCCCGAATTCGTTCATCATATTTATTACGAAGCAGAACTTCATCATGTTCTTGTGATAGCACCTGCTCAAGTCTAGCTTCTGAAGGATAGGCCAGTGCAGCAACCATCATTTGCTGACCTGCTGCAGGTATATCCACTTTTAGAACCTCAGTCTTTGGATAGCCGATTAAATGAATGGAATGATTGCCAGCCAAAGGAGATGCAGCAGATAATCGATCTGGGTTATCATGGTTTCCTGCAATGACAACAATCGGGCGTTTTCCATGATCAGATAATCTTGAAAGTCCATCATAAAATAATTGCTCTGCCGCAGCAGGCGGGTTCACTGTATCAAAGGCATCTCCAGCCATTAAAATGGCATCAACCTTTTCTTCCTCTACTATTCTCACAAGCTCGTCAATAAACTGAGCTTGCTCTGGTAGCCGACTCCGTCCCTCAAGAGTTCGCCCAAGATGCCAATCGGCTGTATGCAATATGCGCATTCACTAATCATTCCTTCCTGGCTTGTTTTCTTCTAAAATAGCAAGAGCAATCGGCATTAGACCGATTGCACGAAAGTTTTCTTACATGTTGATCAAATAACCGCCGTCAAAGAAAAATAGATACTTTTCCTGAAGAGGGCGATGCAGAATGTCTTCTACAGCCTTTGTATATAAATCAATTTGAACACGATAGCGATTCTTCAATATTTCTTCAACAGCTGCCGTTTCATTCGTGAAGCGACCTTTAATCGTATCAGTCTTATAATCTAGCAAAACAGTTCCCTGTTCGTCCTCAAATAAACAGTCAATCACACCTTGGATGAGGATTGGTTCATCCTTCATCCCTTCATAAAGTTGATCAGCATCTAATGCGTAACTAAATGGAACTTCTCGATAAACTTGTTTTGCAGCTATCATTCTTTGACCAAGATCCGATGAGAAAAAAGCAGAAATTTGATGAACATCGATCACTTTTGTCAGCTCTGGAGAAAGAATTTCTCTTTGAACAAGCTCATCTACCTTACGTATAATTGTTTTTTCTGTTATTTCATCTTGAAGATTGATATGCTGCATCACAGCATGCATAGCTGTTCCTTTTTCTGCTGGAGTGATGGACTTGTTTTGCATAAAACCAGGTCGATGATAAAGAAGTGATTGTGCAGCAGGCTTCTTTATCATCTGTTGATCACTATATTCATCCTGAACTTCCCGCTGTCTTTTTAACTCTGTGACCGATTGCTTTGAACGGCTTCTCGTTGCTTGCTTATAAGGGTAAGACCATGAAAGCTGATCATAAACAACGTGCTTTAGCTCGCTTTCTATCGATATAGCTTCACCTTCTTGAATAGAAGTTAGCAGCTCATGATTAAACTCCTGCTCTGCTTTAAATGTTTCTTTCAGCTCTTCCCCTTTTACGTTTTCTATTGTCCAACGGGATGGATGTCCTGTAATTTCGTCATTAAAGCATGCTTGTCCATCACTGAGTACATCGCAATCTTTATGACGAATTAACGCTGGCCCAATCCAATCCAAATAGCTTTTAGCTTTTGCACGTTCAAAGTCAGGTAATAGCCATTCTGTGTGAGAAAGGTGATTTCTCCAATTTGTGATCGTTTTATCAGGATCCTTTAACGTCCCTAACAAATAAAGTTTTTCTTTTGCACGAGTTAGCGCTACGTAGAGGACACGCATTTCCTCTGCTAAAAGCTCCATTCTCATTTTTTTCTTTAATGCAATATAAGGTAGAGTTGGATAGCTAACACGCAGTTTAGGATTGATCAACTTTGTGCCAAACCCTAATTCTTTATCTAGTAAATATTTTTTATTTAAATCCATCATATTAAATTGTTTGGAAAGACCTGCAACAAATACAACCGGGAACTCTAATCCCTTACTGCTATGAATTGTCATCAATCTGACAACATCCTCTTGCTCCCCGAGAGCACGAGCTGCGCCCAGGTCATCTCCACGGTCTTGCATTCTTTCAATAAAACGTAAGAAGCGGAATAATCCTCTAAACGATGTTGCTTCATATTGTCTGGCACGATCATATAATGCCCGGAGGTTTGCTTGACGCTGTTTACCGCCAGGCATCCCGCCAACGAAATCAAAGAACTTTGTATCACGATAAAGCTGCCAAATTAAATCTGAGACTGAGCCTTGTCTAGCTATGTCACGCCATCCTTGTAATAGCTCAATAAATGGGTTTAGTTTTTCAAATAGTTCTGAATGATCCTGTTCTCCAGATCGAATGAATGCTTTAACAGCATCATAGAATGTTCCCTTTCGATCATAGGTTCGAATCAATGCTAACTCATTTTCACTTAGTCCAACAACAGGTGAACGTAACGCAGCAGCTAATGGGATATCTTGAAATGGATTATCAATAATTTTTAAGACGGATAGCATTATTGCTACTTCTGTTGCTTCAAAATATCCATTTGAAAGATTCGCATAAACTGGAATTCCGGCTTGTTTGAACTCTTCCATTATTTGCGGCGCCCATGGCATGGAACGTAGAAGAATGGCCACATCTCGATATGTGATGTTTCGTGTTCCTCCTATTCCGCGATCATATATCTGAAACTGTTCATCTATTAATGTTTTAATCTTTTTGGCCATTAATCTTGCTTCAAGTTGAACTGTTTCCAGTTCTTGCTCGTCAAAAACACCTTCAGCTTCTGACTCTTCCTTCTCAGAACCTCCCTCATCACCGCCACGTTCAACGAGTAAAAGCTCAGTACTCATCTGATGGTTCTCCGGGTAGTCAGCACCAAGCTTTAATTCAGCATCATGATCATACACGATCTCCCCAACGGTCTCACCCATAATTTGCTTAAATAAATAGTTTGTTCCATCCAGTACCTCTGAACGGCTGCGGAAGTTCTTTGATAAATCAATTCGCATTCCTGTATTTTCAGGAATTTGAGTAAATCGTTTGTATTTGCTTAAAAAGAGAAAAGGCTCTGCTAATCGGAATCGGTAGATCGATTGCTTCACATCTCCTACCATGAAAAGATTTCCGGTTGCTTCTTCATTCTTTGTGACTAATTTCAAAATAGATTCTTGTACAAGATTCGTATCTTGGTATTCATCTACTAACACTTCTGCAAACTGCTGTTTATAATAAAGAGCCGCTTCACTTGGTTCTCCCTGTTCTGTTTGCAGGATCTGCAAGCAATAATGCTCCAGATCAGCAAAATCAACGATCCCTTTTTCCTTTTTCATTCCTTCATAGCGATCTGCAAACTGTTGAACAAGGGAAACTAGTTTTTTTATAACTGGTCGTAAATGTTCAAAGTCTTGAATATAATTGTTTAGTGAACGTGAAAAAAGTTCGTCTCGAAGCTGCTCAATTTGTTTTTTCGCTGCATTTCGCAGTGAAGTAACTTGATCTGTTAGACGTTTATCATATTGATCGCCTTTCACAATTTTTGCACGGGACATTTTGAATTTTTTAATGAGTTCACCAAGCTTTTCCCATGAATCCTTATGGGAAATCATCTCAGAAACCTGTTTTAAATCATCCTCCAAGTTCTCTGCTCGCGGAGCGGGGCCAGCAGGCTGCTTTGTCAGCTCCATCGCTTGCAGCAGCTGGTCTTTGACCCCTGTAAGCTGCATCTCAATATCTTGTAAAAGATACGTGATAAATGGCAAAGAGTCTATTTCTTTTTCATCTATATCGTACATTTCTGTAAGCTGATCAAGCCATATATTCGGTGTTGGGTGTGATCTTGAGAAAAAATAAAGCTCGCGAATTAATGACTGCAGTTCAAGATCACTTCGATCTGACGTATATCGATCAACTAAGTCAAAGAACTCCTCATTATCTTCTCGGCTATATTCCTCTTCAAACATCTCATCAAGAACCTCATCAATCAGCAGCTGACCTTCAGTTTGATCAGCAATTCGAAAGCTTGGATCAATATTAATCAAATAGTAATATTTTCGAACAACTTGTAAACAAAATGAATGTAATGTTGAAATAGATGCCTTATTGAGCAAAGTAAGCTGCCTGCGCAAGTGAAGAGATGATGGATTCTCTCTCAACGCTTTTTCTAGTGCTTCACCAATCCGGCTCCTCATTTCAGCAGCGGAGGCATTCGTGAACGTAACAACTAGAAGTGAATCCACATCTACAGGATTTTCTCTATTTAAAATCTTTCGGATGATTCGCTCAACTAAGACAGCTGTTTTTCCTGAACCAGCTGCAGCCGCAACTAAAATGTCCTGTCCGCTCGCCACAATTGCTTTCCATTGATCATCTGTCCATTGACTATTTTCCGGCTTTGGAATAAGTTCACTCATGACGCCCTGCCTCCTCTCTTAGTTTTCTTAGTACTTCATCATTTTTTTCACTTTTTAAGATTCGGAAATTATTTTCCTCTAGTGATTCATCAAATTGACAAACAGATTTATATTCACAATACGTACACGGCATTTTATCCTTTAGTTTGTATGGACTAATATCAATTACACCATCGGTAATATTCGTTCCAATTTTTTTGAATGTAGAACGAACATGACTTCGCAACAGCTCAAATTCCTCTTCACTTGCAATGGAAGATGTTGAACGGAACCCTCCATCTTTTTTCAAGCCTGCGGAGATAATATTTGATGTGCTTCCTTCAGTTAGAGTGTTATCCATTAATCGTACTGCTTCCTCGTCACCTAGTAATAGACCCTTCATTTTAAACTTTTTAAAAATTTCATCATCCAGCTTATCTTCAGGTAATAACGAAGATGCTTGGATCATCGGATCATGCACATGGAAATACAACACACCAGCAGGAGTCGCCTTCACACCTAACCAATGGCTGGAGTTTGAAATAATCACATCTAAGTACGTGAGCATTTGCAATGCCAAGCCGTAATACACTTCAGAAAGCTGGACGTTTTTTTCGCTAGATTTATAGTCAACAATTCTTAATAACACACCATTTGACCCTGTCGCTTTATCCACCCGGTCAATTCTCCCTGCTACCTCCATTGTGCAGCCATTCGGTAATGTAAAGCGGATAGGCGGAAGTTCTCCCCCTTTTCCAAAGCCAAGCTCTAACCCGACTGGTGCAAATCCGCTGGCTTTGGCATGCTCACTTAAAATCGATGAAGCACGAGCAAGGATTTTTTGAAGCTTACGTTTAATATAGTGATGACGATTTGAGCTCAATAAAATCTCTTTTTGCAAACGTGGTGCTAATTTTTCAACAGCATCATTCGAAAGCCGCTCACATTGATCCTTCGTAAGCTCTTTCCAATCAAGCTTTAACTGCTGCAAACGATCGGAAATAAGCTTTAAAGCAGAGTGGAACATTTGTCCAATATCAGGTGCCTCAAGCTTAAAGAATTGCCTTTCTCTAAGCTTTAAGCCATGTGATGCAAAGTGTGAAAATGGACAGCTATTAAACTTCTCCATTCGCGACACGCTGCCTTGAATATGCTCGCCGTACAGTTCTCGACTTATGTTTGCTTCAAGTTGTTTTGGTTTGTTTTCATATGACAAACTGCTTAACACTCTTTTTGTCATTTGCTGACTTTCTGATGTCACAAAATAATTATAAGCATCCCACCATAAAGGATGAACAGGATATCCCCTTTTCCATGATTGTAACTGTGAAGTCACATAAGAAAGTGTTACATTTTGGTTCACAATAAATGATAACTGCTCTTCTGTTGATAGCTGCTCAGGCTCATTCAGCAGCCTTTGCTGTTCAATCTCAGGAAACATTTCCTGGATTCGCTTAATGATCACCGATGGTAGTAATGCCTTACCTTCTTCATCTGCCATTGGATAGGATAGAAAAAGCCTATCAGACGGACTTGATAATCCCATATAAATTGCAAAGTTTTCATCAAGGAGCTGCTGTCTCGCATTAGGGGCTAATTCAACACCTTGATAGTGAAGAAACTCCCTGTCATCTTCTGTTAAAATGCCTTCTTCCTTCGGTCTGGCTGGGATCACTCCATCATTTGCACCGATAATAAATGAGCATTTCACATGGAAGAACCTTGATTTCTCTAAATCCGCAATTAATACCTGATCAATCGCTGGAGGAACTAGCGAGAATTTCAAGGATTCTAATCCTGTTTCAAGCATTTCAGAAAATAGCTTTAATGAAACTTGTTCATCTTCCATCATTTCAACAAACTCATCTAATATATTTACAACGGCCTGCCATACTTGATCATGCTCTCTCGCTTCTAATAACTGTCCTTTTTCCTCTGCTTTCAGCCTAAGTGTTTCTAGCTTTTGAGGAATCTGTAATTCTTCTAAATACATATACAAAGCCTCAGCAAGAGAACGTCCACTTTTACTTCTTTTTAAGCGTTTATGCAAAGATTGAATCGGTTGAACAATCAGCTCCCGAAGTTCATTTAATTTGTCTTCCATTTGTTTTTCTTCATCTGTCACGACAAACTCATCGTCAAGTGAATAAAAACGACGGTAGCGCCAACGCTCATCCTTTGTCCATTTTGACCCTTGAATGCCATAGGATAAAACATAGTTTTCGAGCAGGTCCATATCTTCGCGAAGGGACTGGATATCCGCTTCTAAAGGAAACAACAATTCCGTTTTAACCCCGCGGAATACGGCCTCATATCGCCAATGACCGTTGATCACCTCTAATGTAGAACGAATAAGCTCAACTAATGGATGATTCAACATAGAACGTTTCTGATCAATAAAAAATGGTACCTCATAATCACGAAATACTTGCTCAATCACATCTCGATAATCGTTTGAATTTCGAACAAGCAATGCGATATCACGATAGCGGTATTCTCCTTGTCTCACAAGTGATTGAATTTTTCTTGCAATCCCTTCAATTTCAGAGCGGCGGTTTGCAGCCTGATAGATTGTGAGACTTGTCTTCCCTTCAAAAACTTGTGTTGGTCTGATATCATAATATGTTTCTAAATGCTGCAGCGATGGATTTCTGCTAAAGCGATGCTGTTCCTTAAAAAGCAAAGGTTTGACTACTTGTTTTCCAGCCTCAGTAGCAAGCTGAAGAATTTTATGATAGGTTCTTCCAGTCATTTGGAATAAATGCAGCTCATGTGGAAGAAATTCCTCATATGGCTTGTCCGCAGTAAGCGCAATTTTCACATTTTTTGCATGCTTGATTAAAGAACCAATAACTTCATACTCCTGTGGTGTAAAGCTATGAAACCCATCAATATAAACATCTGCTGATTGTAAATAGCTTGAGTCCTGTACTTTTTCTGCAAGCAGTCTCAAGTAATCCTCAGAGTCAACATACTGCCTGCTTAATTGGATTTCCATTTGCTTGTATAAGATCGCCATGTCATGAAGCTTATCTGTTAATGACTTTTGATTAAGCTCTGTTTGAGCGCTTTCTACATATTGCTCTAACTCTTCTGGTGATAAACAATAACGTTTAAACTCTGTCAGCATTGTCTCTAATTGTTCAATAAATCCATTTTTATCACTAGCCTTAGAAAAAACTCTAAATTCATGTTTATATTGTTCTACAAGCTTTCTTAATAACATTTGAATTCCAGTACTTGAAAGATGCTGACGCGTCATTCCGCCTGTTTCCTGCAACACCCTCCAAGCCAAACGACTGAAACTAAAGGTTTGCGCTCTTATCATTCCACCTAAATTCGGTGTGCGAATTAATTCGTACTCAGCGCCAAATGTCATCTGATCTGGAACAAGGTAAATAATCGGCCGGCCAATTGGCTCATCAAATAGTCTGTCTCTTATTTCATTTAATATCGTCTCTGTTTTCCCGCTCCCAGAGCGACCAAGAATAAATTGAATCGTCACGTTCATACCCCGCTAACGTTTTAGAATCTTACTTTCTATATGATTAGAAAAACTTCGCTAATCGCCAAGTCTTATGGCGAAAGCCTTAGTTTTTCTTATACTATCATCCATTAATTTTTTATACTTTCTGTATAGTAAAAAATAAATACCACAACTAAAATAGCGTGGTAGTCATAGGTTAAGCTGTTTTCGCAAGCTTTGTTGCTTATTAATACTTATTGCGCATGGTTGATTGCATCTCCAGGATCGCTTCAAACAACCAAATCAGATTCAAAAAATCAACAATCTTATAGAAAAAAGCGCAGGTTTATTTGGTAAAGATTTAAGTTCTTTTATTATGATCTATTACTATTTTACTTTACTTTTCAAGCAAATTCCATTTTTCCAGCCTACCAACTTTTGTCTTAGGGTTCCAATTTATTTTAGGGGGCATAAAATAGCGGAGGGGGTGATTTAAATGAAGGATCAGCTTATGAATCTCTACTTCTGGCTTGCAGCAGTTTGTGTAGCAAGTAATATTTATTTTCTTATTCCTATTTATTCATTCTTAGCAGATGGCCTGTCCTCTACATATGAAGAAGCTGTTTTCTCGAGTACCATCTTCACCTTTTGTTACGCGATTGGTCTCTTAAGTTTTGGACCTATTTCTAGAAGTTTTCCTAAGAGATATGTTATATGTGTAGGAATGTTGGCTGCCTTTCTTTTAACCTTGTCGCTGGCAACTGTTTTATCAATCCAAAGCTTTTATGTCCTTAGAGGCATTCAAGGGATTGTTTTAGGAAGCTTTGCCCCTGTAGCCTACGCTTATTGCTTTGATGCATTCCCTTTAAAAAGAAGAACATTTGTGATTGCGATGATCAATACTGGTTTTTTAATGGCTGGTATCATCGGACAGCTTATTAGCTCGGCACTTGTTCACACCTTTAATTGGCAAGCTGTTTTCTACTTCTTTGGCTTTACTTATTTATTCCTTTCCTTATGCGGTTTTTTTCTACTTTCAAAAATAAAAGCGAGCAAATCAGCGCTTCCTGTTCCCTCTTCCTTATCAACAACTAAGCTTTTTCAAGCACCCGTAATGATAGGATTAAGCATGACCTTTATTACTCTTATGTCGTTCGTCTCATTTTATGAAGAGCTTGCACAGTATTATGCAGGGCAGGAAAGAGAGCTATTTTTTAGCAGAAGTATTGCATTAGTTGGTACACCACTTTCATTATTTAGCGGACACTGGATAAAAAAATCTCCCCCTCAAAAGATCATGCAAATTTGTTTATCGCTTATGATTTTTTCTTTTTTAATTATGCTTCTCGTTAAACAATTAGTCATCATGACTGCCTTATCCGTCTTATTCGTCTCTGCAATAGCTGTTTTTATTCCGGCTTTGATCACATTTATTGGAGAAGCTGCTGCTGATAAACGTGCAACTGCTATTTCTCTTTATTCATTTACATTATTAATAGGAGCAAGCCTTGGTCCTATTGTGTCAAACTCCCTCTCTTTTCAATGCACCTTGATTTTATTTATCACTTTGTTTACTGTAAGCTTTTTAGCACTTATTTATTTTCAGGCAAATCCTAATCATCACCAAAAAAGGGCTAAAAATCTTTAGCCCCGCACACTTTATCTTTCTATAAAAAGGGCAACACCAATCCCTCCGCCTACACATAGGGATGCAAGGCCTTTTTTGGCATCACGGCGCTGCATTTCATGTAAAAGACTAACAACAATTCTTGAGCCCGTACAGCCTATCGGATGTCCTAAGCTAATTCCGCTTCCATTCACATTTACTTTTTCTCTATTTAACTTTAATTGCTGTTCAACTGCAAGATATTGAGCGGCAAATGCCTCATTAATTTCGATCACATCAAGTTCATCAATAGACCAATCCAAGGCATTTAGTCCTTTTTGGATCGCAGGAACGGGACCAATCCCCATCAATTTCGGGTCAACCCCTGCTACTGTATAGTGAGAGATCTTTCCTAAGATCGGAAATCCTCTTTGCTCAGCTTCTTCTCGCGGCATTAACACGAGTGCCGCAGCCCCATCATTTAAAGTGGAAGCATTTCCTGCTGTAACTGAGCCATTTTCCCTAAAGATAGCAGGCAATGTTGCAAGTTTCTCCCTTAAAACCTGTCTCGGACCTTCATCTTGGGAAACTGTTACTTCACCTTTTCTTGATTGTACCTTTATAGGAACAATCTCATCTGCAAATTTCCCGCTCTCTATCGCTGCCAATGCACGGTTATGACTTGATAACGCAAGCTCATCTTGTTCTTCTCGTGTAATTTTATATTTTTCAGCCACATTTTCGGCCGTCTCTCCCATCATAATATGATGAATCGGATCCTCTAATATCTCCCATACACTATCTATGACCTGACTATGCTGAAGCCGGGAACCAAAGCGGTGCTGCTTCAATAAGTACGGACTTGAACTCATCGCTTCTACTCCGCCTGCGATGACAATATTGGATTGACCTGTTTGGATTTGCATCACACCGGATATAATCGCTTGAAGACCTGAAGCACATTGCCTTTGAATCGTATAGCCTGTCGTTGCATCTGGAAATTCTGCTAAAAGCGCAGACGTTCTTGCTGTATTAGGTTCATCTGTCCGTTGTATACAGTGCCCTAAAATGACTTCATCTACCTCATGTTTTTCGAGCTTGCTTCTTTTCACAACCTCATTTAATACCGGAACAGCTAACTGAGTGGGCAACAAGTCTTTGAAAACGCCTCCAAATGAACCGATAGGTGTTCTTACTGCTGCCGTAATAACGACCTCACGCATTCTTCCATCCCCCTTATTCATAGCAAATCATAACTGAGCAAGTGCTCATAGTGTTATTATATGATAGGTTGCTAGGAATATGGAAAGAGATGTTTTTCTAAGAAGGATTTTTGGATCGGAAGTTGGCGGTATTAGATTTTTCCATCCATATTTTGTGATTTACCGGCCATTATCGCGAAAGTTTTCCAACAAAAAATGCTAACTTACTTGGGGCGATCCCAATAAGTTAGCATTATTTATTATCCTCTACTGTCCCAATAACATCATCCATTTTAACGAGGCCGAAGTGACGACTGTCTCGACTTTGAATGCGATTATCTCCAATAACAAATATATACCCCTTCGGAATTCGTGTTTTATCTGTAATCTCCTCAAGGGTGAAGCTTCCTGTTTTTTTGCTTATATCCATTTTTTGATCTGAAGAACTTAAGAATGGTTCACTAACCGCTTTTCCATTCACATATAACTGATCATCCTTATAGTGAATTTCATCACCTGGTAATCCAATAACTCTTTTTACATAGATTTCTTCACTATTCGGCGGATGGAAGACAACAACATCAAACCTTTTTAACGATGAAAAAAATAAACCTAATTTATTTATAGATAGCAACCTGCCTTCTTCATACGTAGGCTGCATTGATACGCCTTCTACCTTGTATTCAACAAAGATAAGATTTTTTATAAAAATAGCCGTCAAACAAATCCCTACTGCAGTAAAAGCAATTCCTCGTTTTTTCATACAACCTCCTAGAGATTAACGACTCCTTTTTCTTGTTGTCATAGTTGTGTTTAAACGTTTTTCTACGCGCTTCCCAACAAACCATAATAAAAAAATGACTACCCCCGCAATGACAGCCCTTGTCGGTTGAGTAATAAGAGCATGTAAATCCTGACCGATAAAACTAACGAGAAAAACCATCACAAACTTCCCCGATAAAACAGCCAATACAAATTGCCAAAAACTGACTCTCGAAAGACCGGCAACAACATTAATCGCTGCAGAGGGAGTAAAAGGAAAACACAGGATTAGAAATAGCGGGCTAAATCCTCTACGTTCAATCCAAGTTAAAAGCTTTCTTATTCCCTTTTTTTCCTTTATTTTGCGGATCCATCTCCACTCGCCAAGCTTTCTCATAATCATAAATACGATAATAGCACCTGTACAAGCTCCGATCCATGATAATAAAAATCCAAACCAAAGCCCAAATGAATTAACATTTGCAACAATGAAAACTACAAGTGGCAAAAACGGAAAAAACGCCTCTAATAATGGGAGTAATATCGCAAAAAATGGACCAAATGAACGATATGTTTCAAAAACTTCCATTAACTGTTCTAAAGTGAAAATATCCTGTAACGTCTCCAATATCATCCAAAACTCCTCATAAGATCCTTTGTATCTATTGTACACACTTATATAAAATCTTAAAAGAAAGAACATAATCTAAGTGTAACATACTTGCGAACTTATGAATCATCATTTATAATAAAAACAGAACAAGTGTTCTATTTAAGTGGGAGGTCTTTTTTATGACAAGAATTCCAAATGACATCAGAGATATGATTGAACAGTCTATTTACTTACCGATGGCTGTTTCTATTTTCAACAGAGATTTATCTGTCATTCAACAAAGTCCATTTAAATTACATCGTCCATACTTAACAATTGTTGAAGAATCATTAAAGCTCGCTCAAAAGGATTTATCAGAAGTAAAACGCGAACTTTACAAACGGAACATTAAAGTTCATCAAGTTGAACGTGATGAGGCCTTTACTCTCTATTCTTTTATTTATAACGGCTATGAGGAGAAACACAATTACTTTAACCCCAGAATCAGAAACAAAGTATCAGAAATAATGGAGGAATACTTATTCAAGCCTAAAAAATAAATGCTTTACTTATGTCCAATCAAAAAATCGAATAATCGCTCTAATGACATACCAGAGAAGTCGAAACGGCCATAAAATAATTTCTGGAGCATATAATGCAGCATCCGAAAGGAAATCAAAAAATGTGTACCGCTCATGCTTCTTTCCTATTTTCCTTTTCTTGTTGTATTTTCTTCGGTGTTTAAGCACGCTATTCTCCTTTACTTGACTCAAGTACCATTATTAGATCTGATAACTAATGAAGATAGCTCAAATCTAACATCATGTTATTATTCACCCTGTCTAATTTGAGCCATCATCAATTAGCAATTAGAAAATATCGAAAGTTAAAACTGATCCAGTATTTGGATAATCCGTTTATTTTAATATCCTATTCAATGTATGGTTGTTTTATCAGAACTGATTCATTTTTGTTATCATTTGTTCGTAAAAAGCATTTACTTCTTTTTCATTTTTCGGAAGTAGCAGCATATTCATTTTCCGTTGCTCCTGTTCAATTCGTGAGGAAATAATCGTTCTTAATTGAGCAGTTCGAAACAATTGATTCTCAAAAGAACCAACAGATACAGGAACAGTTATTTGCTTCCCATTCGTAAAAACAATCTCCGTATTGTCTTCTTTAGTTGCTGAATACTCTTTTACAAAGCTATGTGAAATCCATGCGCAATGAGCCCTTGTTGAGGAAGTTGTAGGAAAAAAATATATGGAGTTCGCTGGATCTATGACAATTGGTGGCTTATGCGTTACTTTCATCAGGTCTTTAGTACCGGTTTTTCTTCCGCTATAACTGCTACCGAAATATTTACAACTTTGATCAATTACTTCCATTGGCCTTTTTTCAACGAAGATTCCTTGCTCATACTCTAATACTTGTGAACAAAACTTATTTTCCACAGGAAGAATCGCCATCGTAAAACGATTAATAAGATAGTCATTTACTCTTACTTTTGTTAAATCATTTACCATTTTTAGCACCTCTCCAGACAATTATTAGGTAATATCTCCCATAAACCAAATCTAGCATGTCCATTTTTATTTTTCTATAAATTTACAAAAACTACACAAAAAAATGACTTCTTTTACATAATTGTAAAGAAGTCATTCGTTTTCATTCGTATCGTTTGCTTCAATCGTTTCTTTTTGATTTTCATTAATATTGATATCTATTCCAACTACCGGGTTTAATGGTGTTGGAGACAATTCAATTTCTTTCTCTCTATCCATTACATCACATCCTTACAATCATCTTTTCCTTTTGTAAGAATTTCATACAGAAATCAAAATATTCCTGTAAAATTTTTTAAAAATTTTAACAATTCGGTTGATTTTCTACTCTAAATTCCATACAATATAAAAAAGGCATCAGGGGTGATCTTTCATGAAAAATAAAAAGTCATCGTACACTGAAATCATGAAGTCCCGTAACACGAAAAACGTTCCATCCGAGCAACCTGTATTAGACATGTATATTCAAATGATTTTGGATGAAGCGTTGTTTAACAGGAAGAAAGCATTGCTAGAAGAACGTATCAATGATGCACTTGACACAAAGAACAAATCAGTATTTATGAAACTTTCAAAAGAATACAGAGGATTGCGTAAGTTAGGATGAAGATCGCCGAAAGGTGATCTTTAATTTTTTGCGCTTTGGAATATTAGAAAGCGCAAGCGCCTTGATCAGCCTAAGGCAAATAAGACGATTTGGAATAGAAGATGTTCTTTACCTTCAATTCCATATCGGCTAGACCCTAGAGGAGCTAGGCGCTGGAGCTAGACACCTACACTAAGTACAAAATTTTATACTTTCTTACCTTACAAAAAAAAAGCTCAGCAAAATGCTGAGCCCTTCTCTTCTATTATTTTGCAAACTGCTCTGCCTCGGTTGAGCCCTTTAAAGCAGTCGTTGAAGACGTACCCCCAGTAATGGTTTGTGCTACCTCATCAAAATAACCTGTTCCAACCTCACGTTGATGTCTTGTTGCTGTATAGCCGTAGATTTCACTAGCAAATTCATTCTGCTGCAGCTCTGAATAAGCAGCCATCCCACGATCTTTATACCCACGCGCAAGCTCAAACATACTGTGGTTTAAAGAGTGGAAACCAGCAAGTGTAACAAATTGGAACTTGTATCCCATTTTTGCAATTTCTCTTTGAAAGTTTGCAATTGTATGTTCATCTAGTTTTTTCTTCCAATTAAAAGATGGTGAACAATTATATGCTAACATTTTACCAGGATATTTTTCATGGATTGCATCAGCAAAACGTTGTGCTTGTTCCAGATTAGGTTCAGACGTTTCACACCAAATTAAGTCAGCATATGGTGCATATGATAAACCTCTGCTAATCGCTTGATCAATACCAGAACGGGTGCGATAGAATCCTTCAACAGTTCGCTCACCCGTAATAAATTCATGATCAACAGGATCTACATCACTCGTAATAAGGTCTGCAGCATCGGCATCGGTTCGAGCAATAATAATTGTAGGAACTCCCATAACATCTGCAGCTAACCGAGCTGAAATCAAATTTTTCACAGCTGTCTGAGTTGGAAGTAGGACTTTTCCGCCTAAATGACCACATTTCTTTTCTGAAGATAACTGGTCCTCAAAGTGAACTCCTGCAGCACCTGACTCAATCATTGCTTTCATTAGTTCAAATACATTTAACTGCCCACCAAAACCTGCTTCAGCATCCGCAACAATAGGAGCAAACCAATCAATATCACCTTCACCTTCAAGATGCTGAATTTGATCTGCACGTTGAAGTGCCTGATTAATTCGTTTTACAACATGTGGTACACTGTTTGCAGGATATAAGCTTTGGTCAGGATACATATTTCCAGAAAGGTTTGCATCAGCTGCAACCTGCCATCCGCTTAAATAGATTGCTTTTAGCCCTGCTTTTACTTGTTGTACTGCCTGATTTCCAGTTAATGCTCCTAACGCATGAATATAATCCTCTTCAAGAAGATACTTCCATAGCTTTTCTGCTCCACGTCTTGCTAATGTATGTTCAATATCAATTGATCCCCTCAAACGAATAACTTCGTTTGCACTATATGGACGAGTAATCCCTTCCCATCTTTTATCTAACTCCCAGCTTTCTTGTAATGCGTCTACCCTTGTTTGATCGTTCATTTTCTAATCCCCCATTCAATTTTTTATTTCCCCTTTGTCCCTGCTTAAAGATTTTCATAGCTTGGTGTTGTTAAGAAATCAATAAACTCATCTTCTTTTACTAAATGGTCAAAAATGGATATTGCCTCTTCAAACTTCCCCTTTTGGTAGGCAATTTCTCCAATTTTTCCTTTTATGTTTTGAATCTCTTCATCTCTTAATTCCTCGTATAACTCAAATGTTAGTTTTCGTCCATCTTCTAAAATTCCTCTTGGATGGCGAATCCATTGCCAGACCTGAGCTCTTGATATTTCAGCAGTTGCGGCATCTTCCATTAAATGATGTATTGGTGCTGCACCTCTTCCACTAAGCCATGATGCGATATAGCGAATTCCTACTTCGATATTCATTCTAACCCCTTCTTCTGTAATTGTTCCGTCTGGTACTTCTAATAGATCATGTGCTGTCACCTGTACATCTTCTCTTTTCCGATGAATTTGATTAGGTGTTTTCATATGCTTGTTAAAAACATCCATCGCAACTTCCACTAAAGCTGGATGAGCAACCCAAGTTCCGTCATGACCATCAGTTGCTTCTCTTTCTTTATCCATTCTCACCTTCTCAAATGCACGTTCATTTGCTGTAGGGTTATTTTTCACTGGAATTTGAGCTGCCATGCCACCGATCGCATGAGCGTTTCGTTTATGACACGTTTGAATCGCTAATAATGAATAGGACCTCATAAAATGAACCGTCATTGTTACTTGTACTCGATCTGGAAGAATAACAGATTCACAGTTTCTAAGTTTCTTTAAATAACTAAATATATAATCCCAACGGCCACAATTTAAGCCAGCTGAGTGTTCTTTTAGCTCATAGAGAATTTCATCCATTTCAAAGGCTGCCATAATAGTCTCAATGAGGACTGTTGCTTTAATCGTTCCTCTTGGTATATTTAGTTCAGATTGGGCAAAACAAAAGACATCATTCCAAAGTCTTGCTTCAAGATGACTCTCTATTTTCGGTAAATAGAAATAAGGGCCACTTCCTCTATCTACCAGCTCCCTCGCGTTATGAAAAAAGAATAATCCAAAGTCTACTAAACTCGCTGACACCCGATTCCCATCGATCTCAATATGCTTTTCATCAAGATGCCACCCCCTTGGTCTAACCTTTAATGTTGCAACTTGATCGTTCAATTGATAGATTTTACCGTTTTCATTTTTATAACTAATTGTTCTTCGGACTGCATCTCTAAGGTTATTTTGACCACTTATAATATTTTCCCAGCTAGGAGATGTTGCATCCTCAAAATCAGCCATAAACACTTTTGCTCCAGAATTTAATGCATTGATGACCATTTTTCTATCAACCGGACCTGTTATTTCAACCCGCCTGTCTTGAAGGTCATCTGGTATGGGAGCAACTGTCCAACTTCCGTTTCGAATATGTTCCGTTTCCGCTAAAAAGCCCGGTAGCTTACCCGCATCAATTTCTCGCTGTCTTTTCACTCTTTGCTGTAACAGTTCACGCCGGCGGCTTCCAAATGTTCTTTCAAGCTTCTCAATAAATCGCAGCGCCTCAGGTGTTAATACTTGTTGATATTCTTCCTTCATCTCTCCAACAATTTTGCAACCTGTCATCTGTGTAGCCATTTGTGAAACAACACCTCTCTAAAAAATTGTTATAATACAGTTTTCTGTTACTGAAACTAATATATAACAGATCTTCAAGAAATGGAACAATTTTCTTCTAAAAAATTTCACCAAGCGGAAAAATAGTCCAAAAGATCTATTCTTTCTATCTCCAATATAAAAAAGGACCTGTGCATTAACATACACTAGGCCCATATTGTTATAAAACAGTTTATTTCGTTGAGTTACCATGCTCTTCTAAATAGAGAATTCTTTCTAGCATAGTCGGATGTGAATAGCGAAAGATCTTAACCAAAGCGGGAGGATTTACCTCACTTAACCCTGCTCTTGAGAGTTCCTGGAATGAACTGATCGCTGCTTCATGATTGTTTGTCAATTCAATCGCATACATATCAGCTGACTTCTCCTGGTAACGTGAAACAGCATTTGATAGAGGACTTGAAGCAAAAGTTAATATCCCCAAGAGAAGAAGAAATAATGGAAACGCAGCAAGCTCTTTCATTGATTTAATTTTCAGCAATTCTCCATATCGCTGAATAAAAAACCTCATCAGCAAATGAATGAAGTATAAGCCGACTAAACTTAATAATAAATAACCTGCTATTCCAATATAGATATGTTTCATCACGTAATGACCCATTTCATGAGCCATAATAAAGAGAATTTCATCTTCGTTCAATCGATTTAAGGTTGTGTCCCAAAGGACAATTCGAGAATTGGATCCTATCCCTGTTACATATGCATTAAGTGCATTCGTCTTTTCAGACATATTCACCTCGTAAACATGCTCAGCAGGGATCTCTGCTTTTTCAGCAATTTCTAATATTTTTTCTTCAAGCACTTTATTCTTCAATGGATAAAAATCATTATAAAGCGGGTCAATCACAACTGGTTGAATAAACATTAAAAACATGGAAAAAGGGATCGAAAGTAACCAAGCATATAGCCACCATCTTTTCTCAAAGCGTTTTATTAACGCATAAAGAACAATAATAATAACCGTCATCAACAAATAATTGACCCAAAAATCAATCAATTGATCCTTCATCCAGGCCGAAAAGGATTGCGTTGTAATTTGGTATGTCTTAGACATCTTATATCCTATCCAATCAACTGGAAAAGAAAGTATGCTGACAAATAGTGATAACCAAAAGAAATATATGGCTGACTGGAGACTAAATATTTTTGACGATGCACTTGACCAATCCTGCATTTTCCTAGAAAGCCCTGTGATCAAAAAGACAAATAAGAGAAACCACTCAAAAGGAATCGTAACAAAGTAGAGAAAATTCCTTATTGTGGAGTATTCCTGAGATAATATCAATTCTCTACCGGACATAAATGTTGAAGGATCTGCCGATGTGCCTTCATAAGGCGCTGGTACACCTGATCCGGAAAAAATAAACAAATACCAGTAAACAGCTAAACCATATATAAAATAAAGTAAAATTGATCCTGTTAACCATTTCCTCATCTGGCCTTCCCCCTTGAACAAGCTATTACTATTAGTGTAGTATCAGGTACATTGAGTTAGAACATGAAAAGGGATGACCCGTATGACAACTTTTTAAACAGTTTTCCCTGCACCTATGTAAAAAACATACTATATAAAACTAAAGTGCCAATAGATCCCATCACAACAACAATTACATTTGCTCCAGTAAATGCAATTAAAGTAGCCGCAACAGCACCAATGATACCAAAAACAAGATCATCACTAATGAAAAAGATCCCTGGAACAATTAATGCTCCCAATGTTGCGTACGGTACGTTCTTTAATACATTTTGGACAAATAGTGGTAATTTTAATTGACTTAAAGCGACAAGCGGGATCATGCGAGGTAAATATGTAACAAGCCCCATCCCAATAATCATCATGATGATCATACTATCCATTTGTCTCCACCCCACTTGTATACTTCATATAAAATAGTTCAACAATGATAGCTGAAATTAAGGTTGATAGGACAATAGACCAACCCGTTGAAAACATTTGCGAAGCATAAAAAATTGAGTTTAGAATGGCTGCTGCAACCGCTAAAAACATGACCTTCCGGTGCTTTTTTAAGGTTGGAATTAATAGTCCGATAAACATTGCATAAAGGGCAATACTCATGCTTTCCTGAACAGTTGTAGGCAGGCTTGCACCAATAACATAGCCAATTCCTGAGTTTATAACCCAGCTTGCATATGATATCAGCATTAATCCAAACAAATACCCTGCATTTACCGTTCCTTCTTTTGTTGAAGCTACTGTAAATGTCTCATCTGTTAATCCAAATGAGTAAAGAGCTTTTTTCCATAAAGAATCATTTTTTTCAACTTTTTCACTTAGTGAAGCAGACATTAAAAAATGGCGAATATTCACAATAAAGGTGGTCAAAATAATTTCAATTATTCCTGTGCCTACGGAAAGCAGACTTAAAGAAATATATTGGGATGCACCAGCATATACAATTAAACTCATAAGAAATGTTTCCGATAAAGACAAGCCAGTGGATTTTGAAAGTAAGCCAAAGGTTAATGCTACGGGTAAATACCCTATTGCTATGCTGATTCCACTTTGTAAACCTTGTAGAAAACTAGACTGTTTTTTTACTAAAGTGGTTGTAGATGACACATCAAATACCTCCCCATGCTGAATAAATCTAGATTTATGAATAATAAATTAAAAGATAAAAGCTTGTTGTTTGATTTGTTTCATTTGCATACGTATGTGAGTGTGTTGCTTGAAATTTCATCGAATCACCTTTTTTCAAAACAAATGACTCTTCTTTTATCGAGACGTTTGCTTCACCTTCACAAATAAGGACATATTCTTCAACACTTCCATGGTGACTTTCTGAAGTGTGAATGCACCCTGGCTTCATTTCAATGTAGTAAATTTCAAATTTTTTGGAAGAATCAAATGGAAAATAAGGATATACTTGAAACTGTTCCCCCTCCTCCATGACTGCACTTTTTTCATGTAATCTTATAACAGAAACAGCCGGTTCATTTTCCTCAACAAGTGATGAAAATGAAACTTGGAGTCCATTTGCAATTTTCCATAGTGTATTAACTGTTGGACTTGATTCACCTTTTTCAATTTGTGAAAGCATTCCTTTACTGACACCAGTTAAACTCGCCAGCTGATCATAACTATACCCGCGAAGCTTACGAATACGCTTTAGATTCTCTGCGATTTGAGTTTGAATTGATTCCATAACATCCCCCATATATTCCTATCGTATAATATAGTATACATTTGTATATTATAACATACAACACTTTTCTTTTTCATCATTATAAAGTAAATTGGAACTATGTTAATCGACTGAAGGTGAAGAAAATGCTTACAAATTATTTCGAAAAGATACAGGGAAAGCTTCAACTTGTGCTGGAACAGGAAAAAAAATCGATGGAGGCTGCAGCAGAGAATATCGCAAATACGATTCAATCAAGTGGGATCATTCACCTTTTTGGATGCGGTCACTCTCACATCCTTACAGAAGAAATGTTTTATCGAGCTGGCGGCTTAGTCCCTGTTAAGCCAATTCTAATTGAAGAGTTAATGCTTCATAAAGGGGCTGTTAGATCGTCCTATCTTGAAAGACAGCATGATTACGCAGAAAAATTTATGAATAATCAGGATATCCAGCCCCAAGATCTAGTTATTATCATCTCGACTTCTGGTGTTAATCCCGTTCCAATTGATGTTGCGTTACATACTAAAAAACTTGGAGCCTATACAATAGGAATGAGCTCCTTCTCTTATCTAGAAGGTAAAGCTTCTAGACATAAGAGCGGGAAATATTTATCTGAAGTTGTTGACTTAGCTCTTAATAACCATGCAACAATTGGAGATGCTTCGCTTTCATATCCCAATGCTCCAACTCCATTCGGCCCTACTTCAACGGTTATTGGAGCAACAATGTTAAATGCAATTTTTGCTGAAGCGATAAAGATAATGGTAAATAACGGGTTTGAAGCGCCAGTGTTTTTAAGTGGCAATATCGATGGGGCAGATGAGCATAATCAAAGATTGATTAAGAAATATAGTGATCGAATTCCGTTGCTTGAATTTGAGTAAAAAAATGGCCCTACCTTAGAATCAAAAAGGTTGGGCCTATTTTTATTTTCTTTCGATATCAATCTTAAATTTATACCTGTCTGCACGGTATGAGGACCTTACGAGTTCAAGCGGAGTGCCATTTTCAAGGTAAGTTTCCCGTTGTATAAGCAATACTGGTACACCTTTATTTATATTCAAATGCTGTTGATCTTCCTCATTAACAATGGCTGCCTCAACCGTCTGTGATGCATGGCCAATCGTTAATTCTAAATCATTTTCAATATACGTATATATAGAGCTTGCCAATATATCCGGAGTTAAACCAGGAACTAACTTCACCGGAAGATAGCTAGTCTCAACAGCAATCGGTTCATCATTGGCTAAGCGAAGACGCTTGATTTTATAAATAAGCTCATCATCTTCAAGAGAAAGCATCGCCTTAATGTCTTCATCTGCCGGGTAAATTTCAAAATGCAATAGTTTACTTCCTGGAATTAAGTTACGAGCTTTCATGTCTTCTGTAAAACTCGTAAGTCCTTGAAGATTTTGTTCAAACTTTTGACTTGTAACAAAGGTTCCTTTTCCTTTTTCCCTATAAAGATATCCCCTGTTTACAAGGTTTGTAATAGCTTGACGTACAGTCATGCGACTTATTTGATAGGTTTCTGAGAGCTCTCTTTCTGACGGCAATGCATCACCAGGCCGCAACTCTTCAGACTCTATGGATTTTTTTATTTGCTCTTCTAACTGATAGTACAAGGGAAGAGGAGAATGTTTGTCTATCACTGAAAGATCTCCTTTCGGTATCACTCTAATTCATTATAGTAATACTGCTATGAATTGACAATTCGTTCTATCAAACTTGCTGATCGTAAATAGAAAACTACCTGAAATATACAGGTAGTTTCAATTTTTTTACTTTCTAATCTTTTCAATCTCGTCTGCTACAAATTGCACTTGTGTTCCTACAATAACTTGAATGCTTTGTGGACCAACAATGTTTATACCAGGTATTCCTGTTGATTTTATTTTATTTTGATCAACTGCATTCATGTCTTTCACCTCTATACGAAGTCGTGTAACACAGTTGTCTACAGAAGTCACATTCGCATCTCCGCCTAACCCTTCATAAATCACTTTCGCCATATTTGCGAATTTATTTTCTGAAGTGTCAGATGCGATTTCAGCCTCATCAGTTGTTTCTTCTGTATCTGCCTCTCTGCCAGGTGTTGCAAGATTAAATTTTGTAATTAAAAATCTAAACAAGACATAGTAAATGACAGCAAATGCTAACCCTTGAAGCAATAGCATATAAGGGTGATTTGCTAATGGTAGTCTTGAGCTTAAAACAAAGTCTACTAAGCCTGCACTAAAGCCAAAGCCTGCTGTCCAATGAAAAAATGATGCAATGGCTAATGAGATACCTGTTAAGGCTGCGTGAACAACATAAAGAGCTGGTGCTAAAAACATAAATGAAAACTCAAGTGGTTCTGTAACTCCAGTAAAGAAAGAAGCGAACCCTGCTGCTAGCATTAAAGAGGCTGCTTGTTTTTTTCGTTTCGTCTTTGCTGTATGGTACATTGCCAATGCTGCTGCTGGTAAACCAAACATCATAATTGGGAAGAAACCAGCCTGATACATACCTGTAATACCTTTTGTACCTGTTCCTGCCCAGAAATTACCGATATCATTTATTCCCGCAACATCAAACCAAAATACTGAGTTTAAAGCATGATGTAAACCAGTTGGGATTAATAAACGATTGAAGAATCCATATAATCCTGCTCCGATAAACTCTAACTTACTAATGGCTGTTCCAAAAGAAACTAATCCTGTGAAAATGACAGGCCATGCAAAAAAGAGAATAAATGAGGCAAACAGCATCGATACGGCCGTCATAATTGGAACTAGTCGCTTACCGCTAAAGAAAGCTAAAGCAGCTGGTAACTGAACTTCACTAAAACGATTGTACATCACAGAAGCGACAATACCTGAAAGAATTCCCACAAACTGGTTCCCTATTTTTTCAAAAGCTGGATTAACAGTTTCTGCATCAATTCCTTGCAGCATTGCAACTGAATCTGTAGAAAGTAATGTTGTAATAACAAGATAGGCCACTAAACCACTTATGGCAGCAGAACCATCCTTGTTTTTTGACATTCCTAATGCGACACCTACTGCAAAAAGAATTGACATATTGTCTATAATAGAAGAACCTGCTTTAATTAAGAATGCCGCAACTGGACTTCCTGCACCCCATCCGGCCGGATCAATCCAATATCCAATTCCCATTAATATTGCTGCAGCTGGCAGGACTGCTACAGGCAACATCAAAGACCTACCAATCTTTTGTAAGTATTTCATCATGTTGATTTCCTCCTATCCATTTATAGTAATGGAATAAAATAAGTCATTTGTGCTTTCCTATAATCAAAGCTGAAAGCGTTTCACAAGTTCATAGTATCATCGTTTCGTATAGATGTCTATACCAATTTTATAAACTAAATAAGTATTTTTGTCATGTTTATTGGTAGATTATCCTACATAGTTCCTAACTGGTATAGACAACTATATAAAGAGATGCTATCCTATAGTCATCATTTATAGCTTTCACTAAAACTGCAATATTTATGGGGGGATTCACATGGATTCAATTTCAAACAAATTGATTATCAAACATGGAACCATTTATGCTGAGGATCAAATCCTGAAAGCAGGATATCTTCAAATTGAAAATGAAAAAATAACAAAGCTAAATAAATCAACTGAAAATCTTCATTCAACAGATGACAACATCATTACCCTGCCAGAAAACTATCGTATTATCCCTGGTATGATTGACCTTCATATTCACGGTGTGAATGGTGCTGATACGATGGATGCGACAAGAGAATCTCTTGATACTATGGCTTCTACTCTTCCTAAAGAAGGAACAACTAGTTTCTTGGCAACTACGATAACAGAGGATATAAACGAGATTGAAAAATCATTAGTAAATGCGGGGGAATATATAACCTCCTTCCAATCTGAAGGAAATGCTGAAGTGTTAGGGATTCACTTAGAAGGTCCATTTATTCATAAAGGCAAAGCAGGAGCCCAGCCTGTTCACCATATAATTGATCCAAACGTCCAAACTTTTAAAAGACTTGAGTCATTATCCAATAATCAGATTAAGCTTGTAACTTTGGCTCCAGAGCTACCAGGAGGAAGTCAGCTTTTAGACTATTTAAAGAATAAAAACATCCTTTCTTCTATAGCCCATTCCGAAGCATCCTATCCTCAGGTTTTAGAAGCGATTGATCATGGGCTTACACATGTAACACATTTATTTAATCAAATGACAGGACTTCACCATCGTGATCCGGGAATTGTAGGAGCTGCTTTCCTAAAGGATGAGTTAATGGTAGAGATAATTGCAGATGGAATCCATGTTTCTCCTGAAATTGTAAAAGTTGCATATAAGCAGATTACAGATGAAAGAATGATGTTAATAACAGACGCCATGAGAGCTAAATGGCTTGAGGATGGCAGATATGACCTGGGCGGTCAGATGGTCACGGTAAAAAACGGGAAAGCTTTACTAGATGAAAACACTTTGGCTGGCAGTGTTCTTAAGATGATTGATGCATTTAAGAATATACAAAAATTTACTGGATGCAGTATTGAGAGCGCGATTAAAATGGCTTGCGAAAACCCTGCCAAGCAGCTAAATATTTTTGACCGAAAAGGAAGTATAGCCGCTGGAAAAGACGCAGATCTTGTGATCCTGGATGAAAATACGGATATATTTATGACAATTTGCAAAGGAAAAATTGCTTATACAAGAGATGACAGTATGATAGCACTAAAAGAGAAATAATAACCCTACTTGATGCTAGATCTTGATCCTATCTTATTCGGTTTGTAAAAAGGAGATGACAACCTTGAAAATCATTGAAGTAAAAAATTATGATGAAATGAGTAAAAAAGCTGCTGAATATATTATTAATAAGGTTAAAAGCACCCCTCAATTAAATCTAGGTTTGGCAACAGGAGGAACTCCGAAGGGAGTATATCAAAATTTAATTGAAGATTATCATCAACATCATACCTCATACACTCAAATAAAAAGTTTTAACTTAGACGAATATATCGGCCTAAATAAGGATGATCCAAATAGCTATTTCCACTATATGAATGAACATCTATTTAAACATATTGATATTTCACTTGACAATACTCATATTCCGTCAGGCACAAATGAAAACACGCAAGCAGAATGTGATGAATATGAGCAAAAGATCATGAATGCTGGAGGAATAGACCTTCAAATATTAGGAATAGGAGCTAACGGTCATATAGGCTTCAATGAGCCTGGGACCTCCTTTCAATCAAAAACACATGTAGTTGATTTAGCACCTTCTACTCGAAAAGCAAATGCACGATTTTTTAACAGTCTTGAGGAAGTACCAACACAAGCGATTACAATGGGGATCCAAACAATTTTCCAAAGCAGGGAAATTCTCCTTTTAGCTTCAGGAAAAGCAAAACAACAAGCAATGGTCCAGTTATTAAGCGGAGAAGTGACAGAATCTTTCCCAGCTTCCATTCTAAACAACCATCAGAACACAGTTGTTATTGCTGATGAAGAGGCATTACTCGCAGTAAAAGAAATGAGTTTAAATACCTAAAGAAAACATGCCGATTGACGAGTGATTTATTTGCGAAGGTAGAAGATTTTTTCACTAATATTACTTAACATTTTCTTTCTCTTAACGCAAAAAGGTACAAGCCCCATTCTTGGAGCCTGTACCTTTTATATTAATAATGCCTTATCTGATAAAGAGCTATCTGATTTTATTTTTGAGAATTCCTCAAGTAAAGACTTCACAGTTAAGCCTTGTTTCTGTTGTCCTTCTGCCTGAAACACGATTTTCCCTTTATCCATCATGATTAATCGATTGCCCAGGTCTACAGCTTGTTGCATATTATGAGTAATCATTAACGTTGTTAAATTCCCTTTTTCAACAAGCTTTTTTGTTAAATTGGTAATAAGCTCTGCACGTGATGGGTCTAGTGCAGCTGTGTGTTCGTCAAGTAAAAGGATATCGGGTTTTGTAAAAGTAGCCATTAATAATGATAAGGCTTGACGTTCTCCGCCTGATAATAAGCCAACCTTGGCAGATAAGCGATTTTCAAGTCCTAAGCCTAACATCTCTAACTGCTCTTTGAAATACACGCGTCTTTTCGCCGTTACACCCGGTTTTAGTGTTCGCTTATGAACACGTGAGTAGGCGATTGCCAAGTTTTCCTCGATGGTCAATGTCGGTGACGTTCCAGCCATTGGATCCTGGAATACCCGTCCGATATATCGCGACCGCTTATACTCACGTACATCAAGCATTGATTGATCTTTTATTCGTACATCTCCATCATCTGGGGTTATTCGTCCAGCAATCACATTTAGAAGCGTTGATTTCCCTGCTCCATTACTTCCGATCACCGTTACGAAATCGCCCTCTTTTAAAGATAAGGAAAGATGGTCAAGGGCTATCTTTTCATCTAGAGATCCCTCATTAAATACTTTAAATATTTGCTCTAGTTGAAGCAATGTCATTCCCCCGCTTTCTGCGTAAGCTTTTTTTCCGTTTATCCTTTTGCTTATCAATCATTTGCGGGATGACAAGAGCACCTATAACAATACATGCTGTAATAAGCTTCATATCACCCGTTTCGAAAAAGTTAACACGAAGGGCTAATGCAACAATTAGACGATAAATAATTGCTCCGATAATAACAGCAATTGTTGCACGGACGATCGTTTTCGTTCCAACTAATGCCTCCCCAATGATAACTGATGCTAAACCGATGATGATCATACCGATCCCCATACCAACATCACTAAATCCATTGTATTGAGCAATAAAAGCACCTGAAAATGCAACAAGTGCATTTGAAAGTCCTAATCCAACAATTTTCAACATATCTGTATTTGCTGAAAAGCTAGTGATCATGTTTTGATTATCACCAACGGCTCTAATCGCAAGACCAAGCTCTGTTTTCAAAAAATAGTCTAAGGCATATTTGATCACTAAAATAATAATCAGCATTGTGATGACGATGGACCAAGTTTTCGGCACATAGCCTTCTAAACCAATTGAAATAAAAAGTTGCTCCAGACCTGTATCAATTCCCAGCTTACTCCACCAATCAAGTAATTGTGTGAAGACCGTTTCCTCTTGTAATAACGGTACATTTGATTTCCCCATAATTCTAAGATTAATAGAATACAAGGCAATCATCATTAATATACCAGATAAAAGCGGGTTAATGTTTCCTTTCGTATGCAAAACCCCTGTGATACAGCCAGCCAAAAAGCCTACAAGTAACGCGACTAACGTGGCTAAGAAAGGGTTCACACCATTCACAATTAAGACAGCACTTACAGCGGCACCTGTGACAAAACTGCCGTCAACTGTTAAATCCGGAAAGTCTAATATTCGAAATGATAAGTATACACCAAGAGCCATAATCGCATAAATTAAGCCTGACTCTACTGATCCAAATAGGGCTGTAAACATATTTTCTCACCTTTTATTCAAGAATTTCTGCTTCTTCTTTCCATTCTTCTTTCATTTCAATTCCCATGTCTTCTGCGGCTTTCGCATTGATTTGAAGCTTTAGATTTTGCGGATATTGTACAGGAACTTCACTTATTTCTTTCTCTCCAGTTAAAATGCTGGCAGCCATTTCTCCTGCTTCAAAGCCGATATCATAGTAGTCAAATCCGTAAGCAGCAAATCCTCCACGTTTAACAGAGTCTAATTCACCAACAAATAGCGGTAGGTCATTATCACTTGCAACACCGATGACACTTTCTAAAGCAGAAACAACAGTATTATCTGTAATTACATATAGAGAATCAACTTTACCTACTAGTGATTCTGTTGCTTGCTTTACTTCAGCTGATGTTGAAACAGATGCTTCAACTACTTCTAAGTCTGTTCCTTCCATTGCTTTTTTCACTAAATCGATTTGCGCAACAGAGTTTTGCTCTCCTGAGTTATAAATCATTCCAACTTTTGTACCCTCAACATTTTCATCAATAAACTTTACTGTGTTCGGAATCGCGTCCGGGTGTGTATCCGTTGTTCCTGTAATATTAGCTCCCGGTTCTTCAAAGCTTTTCACAAGACCTCCACCAACAGGATCTGTTACTGATGTAAATACAATAGGAATATCCTGAGTTGCATTTAATGCACTTTGTGCACTAGGTGTTGAGTTAGCAAAAATTAAATCCACATTGTCCCCAACAAAATTATTCGCGATTGTTTGGCTGTTATTTTGATCCCCCTGTGCGATCTGCACGTCATATTCAACATCCAAGCCTTTTTCCTCTAATGCAGCTTGAAAGCCTTCTAATGCTGCATCTAATGACGGATGCTCTACAATTTGGTTCACACCAACTGTATATGTTTTTTCTCCGCTTCCAGAATCAGTGCTTCCTTCACTTGCACTGCCAGATGAATTTTCACTAGTCCCACAACCAGATAGTGCTAAAAAACTAGCTAACATCATTCCTGTACCAATTTTCCAACCTTTTTTCATCCTATATATCCCCCTTTAGATTACTCTAAATACTCTTTTACGCTTTTATGCTTTTATTGATTAAATTATACAGGAGAAATCAAATAGTTCAATATATTTCGAAAACTTTGTTTACTTTTTTCTATTTTCCATTGTGAAAATCCTTTCATACCAACAAAAAACACAGATATCACAACGATATCTGTGTTTTTCTATGAGAATTGTAAGTAAAGATAACATTCTTTTAAAATACTATTTTTGTAAAATTTGTTCTTTCAACGCTCTTCTTAATATTTTTCCGGTTGTATTTTTCGGAAGCTCTTCTAAAAACTCTATTGAACTTGGTACTTTGTACTTAGCTAAATGCTGTTGGCAATATTCAATGAGCTCATCTTCTGTTACTGTGTTATTCTTTACAACAACAAAGCATTTTACCGCTTCTCCAAAGTTAGGGTCAGGTACTCCTAATACCGCAACCTCAACAACTTCTTCGTGATTATATAACACTTCCTCAACCTCACGGGGATACACATTATATCCTCCGACAATAATCATATCTTTCTTTCGATCGACAATATAAAAATAACCATCATCATCTTTTCTAGCAAGATCACCCGTATATAACCAACCATTTCGGAGGGCATGGGCTGTTTCCTCAGGCATTTTATAATAGCCTTTCATAACGTTAGGTCCTTTTACTATTAACTCTCCTACTTGATTAGCTGGTAATTCATCTCCCAATTCATTCACAACTTTATTTTCTACATTCACGATGTTTGTCCCAATTGAACCCGGTTTTCTTGGACGATCGAGCGGGTTAAAGCATGTAACTGGCGAAGCCTCTGAAAGACCGTACCCTTCTGATATAATAACTTTGAACTTCTGTTCAAATCCTTTTAATAATGCCACAGGCATCGAGGCGCCACCCGAAATGCACATACGTAATGATTGAAAATCTTCTGGTTGGGCTTTATCATATTGAAGTAAAAAGTTATACATTGTAGGTACACCAGCGAAAACTGTTGCTTGATACGTTTTTACAAGATCAAATACAGCCTCAGGACTAAATCTAGGCACAATTAGTAATGTTGCCCCATTCATTAGTGGTGCATTTAACGCAACGGTCAAGCAAAAAACATGGAACATCGGTAGAACAGTTACGATCACATCCTCATTATTCATCTTTAAGTAATTAGCTGTATCAATTGCATTACTGTATAGGTTTTTATGTGTCAGCATCGCACCTTTTGGTTTACCAGTCGTTCCGGATGTATATAAAATAACCGCAACATCTTCATCATCAAGCTCAGGACCATTAAATTGACTACTTCCCGTTGACAGCATTTTTGTAAACCCTTTCAACTTTGTATAAATTGAAAGCTTTGAAATATCCATTTCTTTTTTGTTAGCATTTGGCGGTGTTTCACACGTAATAATATGTTCAAGATTTGGTATCATTTGATCCATCTTCTCAAACAATGGCAGAAGCAGATCCAATATGACAGCTGCCTTAACGTCTCCATTATTAATGATATAGGCGATTTCATCAGGTGTGTAGATTGGGTTAACCGGAATAACGGTCGCACCTGCTCGTAAGGCACCGTATAAAGAAATAATAAAGTGTGGCGAGTTCCCTAAAACTATAGCAACATGATCCCCTTTATTAATTCCTAACTCCTTTAAACTGCTTGCAAATTGATTGATTGCACCTTCTAGTTGCAAATAAGTTGTTTCAGTTCCATCAAAAATAAAAGCCGGCTTTATTCCATGCTCTTTTGCAGTTTCTGAAAACCGTAAAGATAAATTCATTCTCCCACCCCTTTTGCAAAATGAATGAGCACCCATTCATTTCTTATGATAGAAACTTTTTTCTAACGGTAAGAGGACTTACCTATAGAAAAGCATTCTATTTTCATTATATTGAAAGGAAGGAATTTTCACAATAACTGGAATTGATTTCATATTCTATATTTACTAGATTAATGCCGGCAAGGCTTATTCCACTATCGGAGCTGAACCTAAGCCGGCCACAAACTAGTGATCCTGTCCTGAACTCCATACAAATCCTGTGCTAGCAAGATTAATTCTTCCTTTATAGAGCACTTTTGCCTGTGCTACTAGTTCTTCATGATCTCCAAAATGAGGAAGATGTGTTAACAATAGATGCTTTACCTTAGCCGTTTGGGCAATACTTCCAACCTCACTGCTATTCAGATGACCTGCACTTTTCCCGTCTTGATGAGAATATAAACTACACTCTGTAATTAACAAATCAGCATCGGCTGAAAATGGAATAAAATTTTCCTGGTAACTAGTATCAGCTGTATATATAACAGTTGATTCCTGATCCGTGATTTTCATAGCAAAACAGGGTGCCGGGTGTATTGTTCGCAAAAAAGTAATCGAAAAAGGGCCGATTGATATCGTGTCTTTTTCCTTATACGCGATGCCCATTGTTGCATCCTTATACGTTAATTTTTGAAATCCTGCTTGATCCAAATCATGTCCGTAAACCGGCAATGTTTTTTTCTTATTCTGAATCAATGACGTGACATAGCAGCCATATTGTAAAGGACCTATATCCGCTACATGATCATGATGATAATGTGATACTATCACAGCATCTAATTGATCAATTGAGATTATTTCCTGTAACTTCGACAAAACGGCACTACCGCAATCTACCAATAACCGAAACCCGCTTGATTCGAACAAATACCCGGAAGTTGCCTCTCCAGCCTTTGGGAAACCACCCCAATACCCTATGACCGTTACTTTCATGAATCATTCAACCCCTTCTACTTTTCTCACCATGATCATTATACCCTTAGTCAAATTGTTTTAGAATTCACTATGATCTGAGGAATTTTATTGCAAAAAAATGGGCTAATACCCATTTTTCCAGAAATCCCCCTTAAGAAATCAGTGATTAGCACATATCCCCTCGATTATTGTTACAAAACAGTCGTTGACATAGCCAATACTGTTATAATACAATATGGGTAACAAATCAAACGGAGGGGATCCAGATGTTAGTGAAATTAACTGAATTTTTTAGAAATTTACCAAAAAAACATTGTAAAGAGTGTGGCTGTGAAATCGAGGAACAGCATGAGTGTTATGGGAATACATGCAACGAATGCTTACATGTAACAGATCTTTAATCTATTTTTTTGCACACGCTGTTAAACAACAGATTAATAATTATCTGATTGATATGATACAGAGTGAGTCATTTTTGAAAGTATAAAATAAGGAGGTTGGCCTAAAGGCCAACCTCCTTATTTTATGATGTCGCGACTAAATGATCTTTACCGGTAGATGAACCCCGATATGCCAGCTTAGAAAAAAATTCATGCTTTTCAAAAGAACGGAATTGCTTTTTATGTATTTTTTCACATATAACGTCAATTGATTTTTCAGCCATATCCTCTACAGGTTGAATTACCGTTGTAATCATCGGATCTACTAGTTTTGTAATCTCCATATTATCAAAGCCCACGACAGCTAAATCCTCCGGTACTCTCCAACCTAATTTTTTCGCCTCTGATATAATGCCTGCTGCAACAGCATCTCCTCCAGCGAAAACAGCTGTTGGTGATACCTTCATACAAGCTAATTTTCGAAACACCTGCTTACCGTCTTCAACCGTTGAGACTCTATCAAAATAATATTTATCATAAGATTGCATATTTGCTTCCCGTAAAGCAGCTTGAAACCCCTTAATCCTCGCCCTCATTCCTTCGCTTTTTGTACCATTTGAACAATAAGCGATATGGGTATGTCCCCTTTCAATCAAGTGCTTTGCAATAACATAGCCGCTTTGCGCTTGATTTACATACACCATCGGAATGTCAGCATTCTCAAGTTTCTCATTACAAAGAACAATCGGACCATAATGTAAATAAGAATCAATCACAGACCAGTCATTTTCAACAGCTGTCATAATGATCCCATCGACTTGTTTGGTTTTTAATAGATTTAAGTACCGACATTCTTTTTGTTTTGAGAATTGAGTTTGACAAATAATTAATTGATACCCTTTTGATGAAGCTTTCATCTCTAGTAACTCAATTAACTGACTAAAGAAAGGCGTGGATATTTTCGGTATTAATACAGCAATAATTCCCGTCTTTTGATTTCTTAAGCTCCGTGCAGCAGAATTTGGAACATACCCCAATTGCTCCATTGCCTTCTGCACAAGTTCTTTTTTCTCATCTGAAACATATGGGTGATCATTTAACACTCTGGAAACAGTTGTTCTAGATAATCCCGCTAGCTTCGCGACATCTTCAATGGTAGACAAATTACTCCCTCCCCATAGGCTCTATGTTGCCCACCTTGCTTGACCTTGGAAACGTTTTCAAATATGATTATATGAAAATATCATCTATAATTCAATCCTTTTTTACAAAAAGTGTTTATTATCCTATGTGTTTTAAAGTTTATTTAATGAGGACCACTTTCTTCGTTTTCCAAAAGCGATTTAGCCTTTATAGGCCATATAAAGAAAACTCACCATATGCGGTGAGTTTTTACATTTTAATATCCCAATTGTTCTGTCTAAACTTTTGTCATTTCGGCTTTAAATTTCAGAAAAGCACCTCAAAACGGAACCCTTTACCATTACGGATCAGCTTTTACCTTAGACGCTTTCAGTTAATTCATCATGAGCACGATCTTTTTTGACCTTTCGAGAAAAATATAGAATCGTTCCGATCATCATCAAGATCATGACTCCAGCTAATTTATACACTTGCTCCCACAAAGCTCCAAAATCTCCAATCGATATAATCGATCTAAACCCAGCTACAGAATAAGTCATTGGTAGCCAATGATTGATTTTTTGAAAAATCTCAGGAAGCAATTCAACTGGGAAAGTACCAGCACTTGTTGTTAATTGAAGAATTAACACAATAATCGCAATAAATCTTCCTGGATTATCCATCGTTGTCACTAAGAATTGTACGATCGCCATAAACGTTAAGCTTGTTAACATACTAAACAGAATAAAATATCCAACACTTTTTACTTCTAACCCTAATCCATATAACAGGACAAGGTCTGCTAATAATGCTTGGGTGATTGCGACAATACTCAACACACTAAATTTACTAGCAAATAAAGAAATTCCTGATTTCGGTTTCCCTGCCGTATTGCGTAATGGAAATACAACAGTAACAAGTAATGAACCTACAAATAAAGCTAATGATAAAAAGTATGGAGCAAGACCTGTTCCATAATTTGAAACTTTATTGATTTCTTTTGTTTCAAGGTGAACGGGATCTGCGATCATTTCATATTGATCATCAGAGCCTTTCACATCCTTCGTATCATTCGTTGCGTCACTCAACTTGCTCGAAAGCTCATTTGTCCCATCAGAAAGATCTGTTACACCACTATTTAATGTACTTGCACCATCTGCCAGTTTAACCGTTCCATCCTCTAACGCCGCAGAGCCGCTAGCCAATTCATGTATCCCATGATCTAGTTCTTTTCCGCCATTTTCTAGTTGTTCTACCCCAGCTTTTGCTTCACCAATTTTTTCTCCAAAAGTCTTTAATCCTTGGCTCATTTGAGATTGGGCATCATTTATTTTAACCGCTCCATCATAAAGTTCTTTCTGTCCTGCTGTTAACTGTTGAACAGCGTTTTCTACAGATGTTGTTCCTTCATGAAGCTTACTTGTATTTTCCGGTAATTGTTCTACATTTGCATATAGATCATTTGCTCCATCAGCTAACTGATGTAAGTTCGTCGCTAATTGCTTCCCTCCAGCATCTATACTATTTAATGCTTCAACAAGACCAAGTAGTTGCTTTTGTTGTTCGTCATTTAAAGGAGCCTGTTCAAGGGTTGTTGCTAATTGATTTACCGTATCAGTTAATGCAGAAATGTTTTGTGAAAGGGAATCAGCTCCTTGACTTGCTGATACATTTCCTTCTGCAAGCTGTTTTGTACCTGCAACTAATCGTGGCGCACTCTCATTTAATTGATTTGTCCCCACAGTTAGTTGGGGTAAAGCTTCTTTAAGTTCTTCCATTCCTCTTAGAGACTGTTCTAGTCCCTTTACCAAGTTTCCTGTACCATTTTCTGTTTGCACAGCTCCATCATAAAGCTCACTTTGTCCTTGTTGCATAGCCGATAGTCCACTATTGACTGCAGATAGCCCATTTGACAGTTGGGTGGAACCATTTGACGCTTCATTAAGTCCATCCTTAAACATAACCGCCTTCGAAACAAGCTCATGAAGATTTTCATCTAAAGACTTAGATCCTTCTTGAAGGTCAGACACTCCATCATTTATTTTTCCAGCCCCTTCACTAGCATCACTTATTCCGTCAGCCATCAATTCGATATTTTCAAACAAGCTTTCCGCGTATGTTTTCGTTAAAGAATTGGCGACCTCTTCTTTTATTTTTGCTACTGCACTTTCTCCAATTTGACCAGAGATAAAGTTATAGCCTTTATTTGTTGTAAACGTAAGTCCAAGTTGCTTAGGTTCATCATCTAATAAAGTCGTGGCATTTTCAGAAAAGTCTTCAGGTATTTCGATCACCATATAAAACTTGTGGTCCTGAAGCCCTTTTTCCGCTACTTCTTTGTTAACAAAATGCCAATCAAAGCTTTTGTTTTCTTTTAAATTGTCGACGAGCTCGCCACCAACATCAAGCTCCTCCTCTTCAAACGTTGTACCTGTATCTTGATTTACAACTGCAACCGGAAGCTGATCCAGCTTTCCGTACGGATCCCAAAAAGCACTAAGATATCCTCCACTATACATTAACGGTATAAACAAAACTCCAATGACAGCAATAAGCACTTTCTTATTTTTAAATAGTGACTTCCATTCTTCTTTCAATAATGACATGGTATACCTCCTCCTTTATAACTCGAACTTATTAATGATAGACATGTCATAGCGACAGAATAAAACCTAATGACCATTTTATCCATTTGGTCATTTTCTACGAAAAGAAGAGGATTATCACATTGACAATCCTTTTAATAGGTACTCTTCAAAAATCTCGGCAATTTTTTCTTTTCCGAGTGGCTGATGATGTTTTTCCCAATCAAAAATAAGTGATACATACAGCTTTAAAATAATAAAAGCAGTTAATTCTGGATCACATTGTTTAAGTTCTTTTCGGTCAATCGCTTCAATGATTTTTTGTTTAATATAATGTAACACCATTTCTTCCACTTTTCGGACACCCTCATTAACAGTTGGTGTTCCTAGTTCTTGACTTTCCTGAAATAGTTTAATGGTTAATTGGTGTGTTTTACGGAATTCTAATATGCTATATAAAGCTTGATGAACACTGTCAACAAACGGACGTTGTGAATTAAATGCTTCATCTGCAGCTACTTTCATATCAAGTAACAGGCGATCAATGATCTCGGAAAATAATTCTTCTTTATTTTTATAAAACGTATAGATTGTTCCTTTTCCAACATTCGCTAGTTTTGACACTAGATCCATCGTTGTCCCTTTATATCCAAATTGTGAAAACGACTTCGTTGCAGCTTCCAATATTTGTTGCTTACGGTCTATGCTCATAACCTTCACTCCTTAAGAAAAGCACCAGCGTCCTGATCAACCTAAGTCAACGTTTTGGAATAGAAGGTGTTCTTTATTCCAAATTGGCTAAACCCTAGAGGCAGTTACTTATGCGACATCCTGCCGCTGTAACTGCACTTGCACGCCCTGTGCGATCTAAGGCTAGGCGCTGTAGCTAGACACTAAAACTAAGTACAAAATTTTACGCCTTCTTACCTTCGAAAAAAACTGACCAATTGAACAATTTGGTCATCCGTTATTCATATAATATATCATGCCCTTGCCTTTTTTACAAGTTGAATGCTATTCAGCTTTTTTGATCGCTAGTTCTCCTAATAAACTCTCGATTTGCTCCAGCTGTTCCTGATTCTCAATCACGACAAAATTTGTTGTCCAAAATAGTGTTCCTTTTACTTTTATCGAAAGTTTGTAGCTGTTGTCAACTCTTGTGCTATAGCCATAAAGTTCATGCCAACGAATAATTTTTTCCGTTTGATAGGAATGAATGTGTTGTGTGGAATAATACCTGCCATCCAAAATAATTCCGTCAGATAAAATATAAAAACAACTCTTATGCTTTACAGAACTAATAAGGATAAAAAATAAATATGCAGAACTAAAGAAGGATGATTTCAACCAGTCTGTTGCGAGGACCATAATCAGAAGAATAAAAAGCAATAGTAAAGCTATGAAAGTTCCCCACTTTACATACTTGTATGTTTTTGTATGCTTTGATAACGGTTCCATCTCTTTCCACTCATTCGGGATCAAAATATGTTGATAATCCCTTTTAGCTTTTGGATAAACAGCTTCATTTGCCATTTCGGCGGCTTTTTTTATATTCAATCGATATTGAATTAAATATGTAATCCCCATAATAAAAATAAGAATAAATAGAATATCAATCATTCGAATCTCTTCCCCCTCTTACATGTGAATCTATAGTTGCTCTTTCAACTTGTCTTCTTTCTATATAATACGAATCCAGTTAAAAATAAGTTTCATAGATTATGTAATCTTTTACATTTTTTAAACTTTTAGCTTATTAGCGATAAGTGTCTTATTTTTATCAACTAGAAAAAGACCAGTTAGATTTTTCTAACTGGTTTAGTATTGTAAATGAAGATTTAACGAAGAACACTTCTGTAAATTTTATCATCATCCAATTTGTTTATCCCTAACTTTTTTCTTTTACTGGCATCCAAATTTCGCTATATACATTTTCCGATGAATCATTGTACTTTGTAAAAGAAATCCCAGGTAAATCTGCTACTTCATAACTTGAAGAAGGCAACCATTCAGAATAAATTTTAGCGTGAGTTTCTTGAAAGGCAGCTGGAAACGGTCCTTGAACAGGGAAAATTGCCCATAAGCTTTCTTCAATAGAAAGTTGTTCTAAATCATCAAATTGATTTTCTTTTGTAGTTGCAAAACCAATCATATGAGTTAAGCATCCTTTTTCTTCCAAGAAACCATCATCAAAATCATAAGATATGTTCAAGACTTGATGAGGATATAAATCAGCTAATTGATGCATTTCATTTCTTTGTTTTTCGGTAATTGACTGGGCTAGTTCTAAGATCGCATTATTTTCACCTTCGAATTGAATCGGCACTCTTTTCGAAACACCTACTATATTAAATTTCTCTTTCTTTTCAATTTTGAATTCCATTGATATTCCTCCCCTTATATCTATAAAGAATGAAAATTTGGGAAATGATTTTTGAATTTTGTTTTTAATGACTTCTGAAGGTAAAAAACCGCTCCATTCACGAAAAGCTCTTGAAAATCCTTCTATTGATTGATATCCATATTTATAGGCAATATCTGTCACCTTTGCTCCGTTAATTAATTCAACATTTGCAACTGATAATCTCCTATTTTTGATATACTCATTCAATGACATTCCAGCCATATACGAAAACATTCTTTTAAAATGATAATCAGATAGTCCTACGATTTTTGATATATCTTTTCCAGAAATTTCTTCCGTCAAATGTGTTTCAATGTAGTCCATTAAATGATTGAATTCTTGTAACATTCATTTCCCTCCTTTACAAGTACATATTATCGGTAATTTTCATTATTCACTTGATAATTTATATACGGAATTTATCGGAATTTTACATTCATATCTTAACATTTAATATTTAGTCATCTATGACGTTAACTAGCAGAGCCGAATTTGTTAAGCATACAAAAGAAGCAGTAAAACCCTATTGTTTCACTGCTTCTTTTCCTTAATTTTTATTTAAATGTTTTAATACAACTGTTGCCAAACAATCAATGAATTCAGGTTTCGCATTAGGCATTTCAGGACGGTAATAACTAGCCCCAAGTTCATCTGTAATGACCTTACATTCATAATCATTGTCATAAAGAACTTCTAAATGGTCAGCTACAAATCCGACTGGAGTATAAACAAATGTTCTATAACCTTCATCATATAGATCTCTTGTTAAATCCTGAACATCTGGTCCTAACCATGGTTCAGGCGTATTCCCGGCACTCTGCCATCCTGTAACATACTTTTTAACTCCTGCAGCTTCTGCTATTAAATCAGCTGTTTCTTGTAATTGCTGCGGATATGGATCTCCGTTAGCAGTAATTTTTTCAGGCAAGCTATGCGCAGAGACAACCAATACTGAAGAATTTTTTTCTTCTTGAGACATACTGCCGTATGTTTTTTTCAATTGATCTGCCCAATAGGAAATAAACTTAGGCTCTGTGTACCAGCTTTCAACAGATGTGATTGTTAAGCCCCCAAGCTTTTCAGCCTCTTCCTTTGCTCGTCCATTATAAGATTTAACACTGAATGTTGAAAAATGCGGAGCTAGTACAATACTTACAGCTTCTGTAATCCCATCTTCATGCATTTGTTTTACAGCATCCTCAACAAATGGCTCTATATGTTTTAACCCAAGATACATCTTAAATTCAATTTCATCTTGAATTTCATTTAAATGCTGTTCAAGTTTCTCAGCTTGTTCGAGCGTGATTTTAGCAAGTGGTGAGATACCACCAATTGCTTCATAGCGATCCTTAAGATCCTGAAGCATTTCAGGTGCCGGCTTACGGCCATGTCTAATATGAGTATAATAACGTTCAATATCTTCCTCTTTATAAGGGGTTCCGTATGCCATTACTAGTAACCCCATTTTTTTCTTGCTCACAATCTTCACCTCAAATTCCTTCCGTTGGTTTATAGACTAACTTTTGCTTTCTTAGAATAATCATGGACAAAGGCTGTTAATTTTTTCAGTGATTCAGGGTTTACTTGCGGGAAAACTCCATGTCCAAGGTTAAAAATGTAACCGCCTTGCTTCATGCCTTGATCTAATATTTCCTTTGCTCTCTCTTCAATCACTTCCCAAGGAGAAAGTAAAATAGCCGGATCAAGATTTCCTTGTAATGTTTTAGTTAGTCCCATTGTACGAGCCTCTTCGATAGGCAGTCTCCAATCCAATCCGACTACATCAAGAGGTAGGTCATGCCATTCATTCGCTAGATGACTCGCCCCTACTCCGAACATAATTAGAGGTACATTTTCCTCTTTTAGTTCACTAAAGATTCGCTCCATCGTTGGTTTTATATACACACGATAATCCGCAACATTTAATGCACCTACCCATGAATCAAATACTTGAATAGCTTTTGCACCAGCACGAATTTGTGCTTTAACATAGGTGATGCTCATTTCAGCTAGTTTATCCATTAAAGCAAACCATGCATGTGGTTCAGAATACATAAATGCTTTCGTCTTGTTATAGTTTCTTGAAGGGCCGCCTTCGATCATATAGCTAGCAAGGGTAAAAGGAGCTCCAGTAAAACCGATGAGAGGAACTTCAAGCTGCTCTTTTGTTAGTAACTTGATTGTATCTAATACATATGGAATATCCTGCTCTGGATCAATTTCCCCCAATTTTTCCACATCTCGAATTGAACGAATCGGATCATCGATAACCGGGCCAATACCCGTTTTAATTTCAACATTTACACCAATCGCAGGTAGTGGCGTCATAATGTCTTTATAAAGAATGGCAGCATCCACATCATACTGTTCAACAGGCAACCTGGTCACATAAGCACAAAGCTCAGGCTGATGTGTAATTTCAAATAAGCTGTATTTTTCTTTAATCGCACGATATTCAGGTTGTGATCTACCTGCTTGTCTCATATACCAAACTGGAACATAATCCGTTTTTTCTCCACGACACGCTTTTAGAAACGTATCATTAATTCTCTTTTCAGCCATTCAAAAAAGTCCACCTTTCTATGTCAAAAGCGCAAGCGCCTTGATCAGCCTCGGGCAAATAAGAAGATTAAGAATAGAAGGGTTCTTTGCCTTCAATTCTTAATTTGCTTATAACCTCAAGCGGCTGGGCGCTGGCAGTCTTAATACGTGACGTCCTGTCACAAAGACCGCACTTGCACATCCTGCGCTTCGGAGCTGGTTGTCAAAGCGCTTATTCACATTTAAAAATTTTTTCTAACCATGTAAAAGGGGCAACCCCCGTTATTAAATTATATTAATTATAATGTAATACTTATTCTATATTATTACCTCTGCACTTTCAACTATAACGGTTTCATTTCCGGTTGTATAGCTTAGAAAGGCAAATGTCAAAAAAAAGACGAAAACACTAGTTTGTTGAACTAAACAGTGTCGGTTTTTTGGATGGTGTTTGTGCACCCTCTTCATTTGTTTGAGCATTATATGGAGCTACAGAGTAGGTTGCATCTGAAAAGACATTCGCAAATGGAATTTCATAGTATCCTTTACCCGTTACGGTTCCGACAAGTTTTTTCTCATCATGATGTGAAGATTCATAGATTCGATATTCTACACGTTCATCAGCTAAAGGTTCCCATTCGAGCGTTAAGGTAATCAGCCCTAATGGTTTAAACGTATATTTCGCATGAACTTGTTCAATCGCTTTAAGACGAATTGGGCTCTCTAAATCTTCCACACCTTTTGGAACAGTAAAAGCTACATTTTGATCCCATTCCGCCTCTGTTAAAATATCCTTAAATAATTTGGTTGGGTAGGAACTGCCATGCTTTAAATAATGTTCTTTATCTGTTTTATCATAGCCCATCCAAATAGCACCAACAACATTCTCCGTGTAACCGACGAACCATGCATCCTTTGCAGCACCTTCTACACCTGGAAAAGAGGTTGTACCGGTTTTACCAGCCAGTTCTCCATTAAACATGCCATTTTGCGCAGTTCCTTCACTTACAACATGCTGAAGCATTCTTGTCATATCCCAAGCAGTTTGCGGAGAATATACTGGATCTGGTTGAGATTGGTGCTTAGCAATGACTTTTCCTTCCCGATCTTTTATCTCTTCGATAAGAAAATGATCACTATAGTTTCCATTCGTGGTGAAGGTTCGATAAGCATTTGCCATTTGTAGTGGTGTAACCCCTTCGGATAATCCTCCTAACGCAATTGCTAATCCATTATCTTTAATATCAATTCCTACCTTATGCAAATAGTCCTTACTCTTTTTGATTCCTAATTCTGATAACGCCCATACCGCAGCAGCATTTTTTGACGAAACAATTGCATCAAACATCGAAATTTCCCCTGCATATTGATGATCTACATTTTGTGGTGAATATTCACCGTATGATAATTTTTCATCCTTTAATAAAGAATATGGCTGAAAACGCTTTGTTTCTAAAGTTGGCGCATAAACAGCAATTGGTTTAAACGTAGATCCTGGCTGTCTTGTTATATTGAGGCGATTTAATCCCTTTGGTACATATTCCCTACCACCGATTGCTGCAATAATCCCACCAGATTTATTATCCATTAACACAAAAGCCCCTTGGGCATTTCCATCTGTACCCGGAAAATAATCACTCTTTTGGAATAACTCATATGCGGATTTTTGGAGATTTACTTTCAGTGGTACCTTAATTGTATACCCACCTCTTAGCAGTTCTTCATTTGATAAAGCATATTTTTCTTTTGCTTCGTCAAAAACCATATCAACATACGTTGTTAACCAAGGGTTTTCCTGTTTCTTATTTACCTGCAGCTTCACCGTTTTTCCTTGCGTTCTAACAACTTCATCATAAGAAATATAGTGCTGATCCCCCATTAAACTGAGTATCGTATTTCTTCGTTCCTTACTCTTTTCTATATTTGAAATTGGCGAATAAGTTGAAGGAGCCTTTGGTATACCTGCAAGTAATGCTCCTTCCTCTAACGTTAACTCTGAAACATCTTTATTAAAATAAAGTTCTGCAGCTGCCTTTATTCCGTAAGCACCATGTCCAAAGTAAACCTGATTCAAATACATTTCAAGCAGTTTTGATTTGCTATACCTTTTTTCTAAGTTGACAGCAATAATTGCTTCCTTTGTTTTTCTAAGCCAGGTTTTATCATTTGTCAGAAAGACATTTTTGGCTAGCTGTTGAGTAATCGTACTACCTCCTTCTACCTTCCCTCCAGCAAGAATGTCTTTATAAAGAGCACGTCCAATGGATCTTACATCAATTCCGTGATGCTCATAAAAACGTTGATCCTCGACAGAAATAAATGCCTGTTGAACATATTCAGGGATTTCCGCAATGTCGACTAATTCTCGATTTTCTATATATAGCTTCGTAATTTCATTTCCCTGTTCATCGACAAGTTTTGAAGCTGTATTCATGACAAGTTTTTCATCATCTATGACATAATTACCCATAAAAATAATAAAGAGATAACCGAGAAGAGCGAAGATGACAATAGAGACTAACGCAATAGCTGATAAGATGAATTTCCTTTTCATATCATCACCCCTTTTATTCTTAGTATTGTTAAAATTAGGAATGTATATGTGTTAAAAACATTCTTATTTAGAAAAATGACAATAGTCATTGATATAATGGAATAGAATAAGTATCTACACTATAAACCCTGAGGTGATTCATAAGATGCTTTACATTACATATGGAACAGTCGACTATTTAGAAAAATTGGTTAAAAAGCATAGTAATGAGACGTTATTATTGATGGCAAATCAAGATACAGCTGCCCTTTTTCATGAATCTGAAGGATCATCTATTTTTAATGCACCAAAGAAATACGATGTCCTGGATTCAATTGGTGACATTACGAATGGTTCTTTTGCTGTTTTAAATAATATCCCTGTTACAGATGAAGGCAGACCACTCTTCGAAAAGAGATTTAGCGAAAGAGCTAGATTAATTGAAAAAGCCCCCGGATTCTCATGTCTCCGTGTGTTACGTCCAATTAGAGGCAATACCTATATAATTCTAACACTATGGGAAAACGAACAACACTTCAAAGCCTGGAAGGATTCAAAAGCATATGAACATGCTCATAAAAAGAAAAGTACTGAAGAAGGAATTGATCAAAAATCCGTCTTTCCAAAGCCTTCATATATAACAACATATACGAAGGTTTCTATTGAAGATTAATTTCTCAAGGGTGTAGGGACAGTCTACCAGCACTGTCTCTTTTTTTTGGCTTCATTCACATTGTGGATTTTTGACAATATTTCCTTGGAAATGACAGCTTCTTTCTACATAACATTACCCTCAAAATCCTTAAGTAACACAAAAATCCTATCATTTTGACAAACTATGAGCACAAAAATGAAAAATTATCCTATAACACTCCATCACACCTTCTTTATCCTGCTCATAAAGTGTAAGAAGAACCATTTAGGCATTTGCTGAGGAGTGATGATAATGGGGGTAGAACTTACACTCATTCATTGGGTTTATTTATTATTCATCATCGGTATCATTGGCTTTATGCTATTTCGCCGTGATACAACGATTGTTTGTATAGTTGGAATTCTTGCCGTTGCAGCTTTCTCAACCTTATCTGTTAGTGATTCCATTTCAAGTCTATTTAATAGTTTTATTTTCGCCATTACAGAATTATTGCCAACCATACTAGTCATTTCTATTATCGTCGCAATGAGTAAAATCTTAATGATATCAGGTATAAACGAAGTGATGATTGCACCATTTTCAAAGATTATTAAAAACCCTGCTACTGCTTATTGGACAATTGGGTTGTTAATGATGATCATTTCATTTTTCTTTTGGCCTTCACCGGCTGTTGCATTAATTGGAGCGGTATTATTACCCGTAGCGATTCGTGCCGGGCTGCCAGCGCTAGGTGTTGCAGTTGCGATCAATTTATTTGGTCACGGGATCGCTTTATCTGGTGACTTTATTATTCAAGCCGCTCCAAAACTAACAGCAGATGCTGCAGGAATTCCTGTAGGTGAAGTTGTTAGCGCAAGTGTACCACTTGTGATCACGATGGGGCTGGTTACAACCATTACAGCTTTCTTTCTATTAAAAAGAGATATGAAATTAGGTAAATCCTTCCCAACTGTAGCAACAGCGCCGTCAAATGAAGAAGCAGATCACAGCTTATTATCTTCAACAACTAAGAGATGGCTTGCGATTCTCATCCCTCTCATCTTTTTAGTTGATGTACTATTAATGATCACGTTGAACTTACAAGGCGGAGATGCTACGGCTTTAATTGGAGGGACAGCACTTCTCATCTTGATTGTAACCACATGTTTAACTCATAAGGAAAAGGGGCTTGAGGAGTCGACGAATTATTTAATACAAGGATTTCAATTCGGATTTAGGGTGTTCGGTCCTGTTATCCCTATCGCTGCTTTCTTTTATCTGGGTGATGCAGGCTTTTACACCATTATTGGAGAGTATTTACCAAAAAGCTCAGAAGGGATTGTCAATGATCTTGGTGTGGCATTGGCCACTATCGTTCCATTAACTCCTGAAGTTGGCGCCATCACATTAACAGGTGTTGGAATTTTAACAGGACTAGATGGATCTGGCTTTTCCGGGATCTCTCTAGCAGGATCAATTGCTCAACTATTTTCTGCTGCAATCGGCGTTAGTGCTGCAACTTTAACCGCATTAGGCCAAGTGACGGCTATATGGGTTGGCGGAGGAACTATTATTCCATGGGCACTCATACCTGCTGCCGCTATTTGCGGAGTCGATCCATTTGAACTAGCTCGGAGAAATCTCCTTCCTGTTTCAATTGGCTTGATCGTCACAACAATTGTTGCCATGTTCCTTTTATAACACTCTACTTCAGATGAGGAGGACTCTTAATCCTTTGAGTCCTCCTTTATTCTGGCTACATAATTTTGCAGACTAAATATTCACTGTGATTTATTCCTTCTTTCATCTACAATAATAATGAGGGGAGGAATTTTTTTGAAACATCAAATTATTGTTGTAGGCTGTGGAAGCATGGCTAATACTTGGATTGATTATGTCTTACAAAGGGAGCATGCAGAAATAGCCGCATTTGTTGACGTTCATCTTGAAACAGCAAGATCAATGGCTGTGAGCAAAGAATTGAATGTTCCTATTTATTCAGATTTAGAAGAAGCTTTAGCTACACATCAAGATGTTAATCTTGTCTTTGACATCACCATTCCAGCAGCACATAAACAAATTGTCTCAACCGCTTTACAAGCAAACCGCCACGTTTTTGGAGAAAAACCAATGGCAGAATCCATGAAGGATGCACGTGATTTAGTAAACATGTCTCGCGATACCGGTTATACTTACACCGTTATGCAAAACAGACGATTTAACAAGCAAATTCGTGCTCTACGATCGATTCTTGCTAAAAATAAAATTGGTCAAATTAACTCCATCCATGCGGATTTTTTCCTTGGCCCACATTTCGGAGGTTTTCGTGAAGCAATGGATAGCCCGCTCATCCTAGATATGGCCATACATACATTTGATCAAGCGAGATATCTGACAAATGCAGACCCTGTGTCTGTCTATTGCCATGAGTATAATCCACCGAGCTCTTGGTATAAAGGGAACGCTTCTGCTACTTGTATTTTTGAGATGAGTAATGGAGCTGTATTCACTTATCAAGGATCCTGGAGCGCAGAAGGATTAAATACCTCTTGGGAATCGGATTGGCGTGTCATTGGCAGTAAAGGAACAGCTAAATGGGATGGACATCACCTTCCTTATTATGAAGTTATCGACGAAACCAAGCCTACTGATTTTTTCAGTCCTGTTATTCGAAAAGAGGCAGAGGATATTTATTCTGGACATGAAGGACATTGGGGCTGCTTAGATGAGATGTTTTTAGCCTTAGAACAAAAACGAAAGGCTGAAACGGATTGTGAGGATAATATTAAGAGTATGGCAATGGTATTTGGTGCTATCGAAAGTGCTCGTACTGGCAAAAAGGTTTTTATCGAAGATATTTGATAGCGCTAACAACATTAAAAAGGACAGGGAAGTTTTTTCTTAAAGCGTTCCATTTTGAGGTGCTTTTCTGAAATTTAAAGCCTAAATGACAAAAGTTTAGACAGAGCAATGGTATATAAAATGTAAAAACTCACCGCATATGGTGAGTTTTCTTTATAATGCCTATGAAGACCAAATCCCTACGAAAAACAGAAGAAATAGTTTTATAGTAAATGCTTTCCATCAACCCGAACCACTTAGAAATTAATAAAACATTATAATTGACAGTTAATTTGGCAGTTTTTCTTATTTGTACAATGATTGTTGTCCATCATAAAAAAATGATGCCAATTGTCATGTCAGAACGATCAAAAATGTTCAATACCCTTGTTAAATAAAGAAAATGACGTGTATCAACTTACACGTCATTTATTAAGAATGCACCCGAAAACGGAATTCTTTGTTTTTTTCTCATCGGTTGCTTTTTAAGCTTCGATCAATTTATTCTATCTTTTAAATTTCTCAAGGAAGCGTGTAGGATATTCACTAGGAAGCTTGCTGATTTCATCTAACTGATTCCACTGCTCTTCCGTTAGCTCCCAACCGATACTTCCCATGTTCTCCTCATATTGCTCCAAGCTGCTTGCACCAAAAATAGGTGACGTAATTTCCTCTTTTTGCAGAAGCCATCTTAACGCAACTTGTGCAGGAGTTTTATCTAGTGATTGCCCGATTTCCTGTACTGCTTCTAAAATGGCAAAGTTCTTTTCATTTGCACGGTTTTCCCAACTCGACTCTCCTACTCCACCTGACAGTCTACCACTATTTGGAGTTTCTCCTCTCTTATATTTCCCTGTAAGGAATCCTCCACCAATTGGTGCCCATGGAATAATGCCTACATTTTCTTCTTTACAAAGAGGGAGAATTTCACGGTCCATTTCACGATTAATCAGACTGTATTGCGGCTGAATCGAAATAAATCTGACCATATTTTGAAAATCACTATAAGACAAAGCCTTCATCATTTGCCATGCTAAAAAGTTAGAGCAACCTATGTATCTCACTTTTCCAGAACTCACAAGATCATCTAAAGTACGAATCGTTTCTTCAATTGGTGTTAAATGATCCCATACATGAAGCTGATAAAGGTCAATATAATCTGTATTTAAACGCTTTAAGCTTTGATCAATACCTTCCATAATACGACGGCGTGAATACCCAAAATCATTTGGATGTGGTCCAACCCGCATCCTAACCTTTGTCGCTAATACAACTTCTGAACGACGCTCTTTTATTGCTTTTCCTACGATTCTTTCAGATTCTCCGTCAACATATACATCAGCAGTATCAATAAAATTTCCGCCTTGATCAAGAAAGCGATGAATCATTTCAATAGAATCAGATTCACTCACTTCTCTCCCAAAAGTCATCGCCCCTAAGCAAAGCTCAGAAACGAGTAAACCGCTTTTACCTAATGTTTTATACCTCATTTTCCCTCTCACCTATCCTTTTTAAATTTGCTTCTATGTGTTTATATTCGTGATGTAGTGGTTTATTCCTTTAAATAGTTAGTGTGAGAAAGAAAACAAATAAAACCAACTCAGTGAGCTGGCTTCTATGAATCTATATATCATCGCTATTCCTTTACATAGTGAACATACTCATACTTATCAATTACTTCCACACCCTTTGGAATACGAAGAAAAAGGACATGCTCTCCCCAAACATGATGTGAATCATCGAATAGTTCCACTCCATTATCACTTGTAAACTGTGAAATTGTAAATTCTTTATCAAACATTCCTATCCTAATGTCTTTAAATCCACCATTCATCACTCTTAACAGTTCTCCTTCAATAGAGACGGATAGTGGATCAATTTCATCTGTAAGGTCAAGATTTTCAATAATCGTTTTTGTATGATATTCAATGTATTCTATTTTCTGATCGTTTTCTAATTTCCGTTCAACAAGAACGGTGAGAGGACCATATGTTTCTTCAACAGATATTTCAAGTTGTTCTCCTTCAAAAGGAATTGTTGACTGATCATTTATCTCAACATCTTCAATGTTTTCTTTCCTAATATTTTTCCGATCATATGCAGCCTTTACAAGCAGTTCTCCTGCTTTTTCCGCCTCATTTCTTTCTGTTTCCGAGACTGCAGGATATACTGATGAATCTCCAGCTGGTATTAAATAACTGAATAACAACGCTAACAGCAAGATGGCCCCGTATATGACTAAAGCCCATTTTATTTTCAGCTTTTGCAGAATAGGAATCTTGCCGATATTCTTTGAAATGGAATAAATAAGAACAATTAAGATCAAAAGCAACACTAACGGGAAAAAAGCAGCCACAATCATTGTCTCACCTCCAACTTGTTTGTAAGAATGCTAGAAATGAAAAATAATAAACAAGATGTTAGAATGATTTTGATCAAAAAGAGCAAAAGGACTGTTTCTTGAGCGTAAAATTTAAATATCTCCACTATAAGTATTGGTTCCCCGCCTACTCTAGCCCCGATGATCATATAGCCGATCACAATTGTCGGAAGTAACACACTAAACCAGCGGTATAATTGCACAAGCATCCCAACAAAATAACCTAATGCAGCTAGTAAAAACACATACATCACGCTTACAATCAAGCTTAAAATGAGTTCATGAAATGGAATTGCAGTACCCATCACATACCCATCTTTTAAAAACAGATGCATGACCACCTTAAACGATTGACCAGCAAGAACAGCTGTTACTCCCCCTATGACACTAGTAAAAAATAAAAAAACTATGTTTGATAAATGACTACTTACCCTGTTAGACACAAAAACAAAATCATCATTACGATAGGCCTTAGTTGTGATAATAATCGCGGTTATGAAACTCCATATCAAGGTAAGAACAATACTTATATCACCTGTATAGTAGTTAATATCAATTGAAAATCCGTTATGGCTTGTTCCCATCATTCTACTACCATTCGTAGATAACAAAAGACTGATAACCTGAACCACGAGTAAGGAACTAAACACACTTAAATATGCTTTCACCTTATAAAAGAATTGTTTCCTTACAATATCGGGAAGCTTAACTTCTGTTAAAGACATCATCAATACCCCCAATCGTTTTATTTGTTAAATACGTACACAAATCATCCGTAGAAATTGGTGAAATTTGAACTCCCATCAAAACTGCTTGCTCGATTTCTAAGTTTGTAAGGGTATTTTTTATTCCTATTAACAAATGATCATTGCCAAGACTTTTTTCATACATGATTTCTTTGTCTCCGGCGATATCTCTCACACAATTCACAGAGCCTTTTAAATAAACACCATACTCTTTAAGTTCATCAATTGATAAGTAAAGACATTTTTCTCCGTCCTTTAATAACAATACATCCTCTAGCAAGTCTTCAATTTCATTTAATAGATGACTAGAAAGAATAATTGTTCTAGGGTGATCAAGGTAATCCTTTAATAATGCACGATAGAAGTCCTTCCTAACCGAAGCGTCCATCCCTGTTGTCGGCTCATCGAATATTGTTAACGGACAGCGAGCTGATAAGCCAATGATCATGTTAAACGTACTTTTCATTCCTTTTGAAAGCTGTTGATAACGCCAAGTAGGGTAAAAGGAAAAATAATCGAATAGTCGCTCTGCTAAGATCTGGTCCCAATTCCCATAAAAAGTAGCCGCTGATTGAAGAATATCTTTGAGGGTTAACGTATTAGGAAAATTCATTTGATCATCTATATAAATTCTGTTTGCTGAAACAAATAATGAGTTAAAGGGATGCCTAGAAAAGACGTTGATTTCACCTTCTGTTTCACGGATAAACCCTGCAATAATTTTGAGAAGGGTTGTTTTTCCTGCACCATTTCTTCCGATAAGACCAGTAATCGTATTTTCTTTAATCGTAAATGACACTTGATGTAATGCCTTCTTCCTTCCATATGCCTTCGAAAGCTCTTTACATTCAATAACACTCATGACGTTCTCCCCTTACGATTTCGATTTTCTTTCACAATCATATCGATTAATTCATCTTCCTCTACATGCAGTCGTTCTGCTTCTAGAACAAGATCATGAACCAAACGTTTTAATGTTTGATTTTTTCTTTTAGAAAGAATGATCTCCTTTGCATTCTCCGAAACAAACATTCCTAACCCTCTCTTTTTATATAAAATGCCTTCTTCAGCTAATATACTTAACCCTTTGGCGGCTGTTGCAGGATTAATATTGAACATGTCTGCTAGTTGATATTGAGAATAGATTTTTTCATGTTCCTTATGATTCTCCTTTAAAACCTCTGTCTCAAGCCATTCTGCTATTTGGATGTAAATTGGTTTAGAATGATCTGAATCTATTATCAACCAAAGCCCCCCTCCCATAGTACATTACTGTTGTAATGTACTATACCATTTTTTCCAATAATATGCAATTTTTTATCTATCAAAGCAGTTTCATCCTTTGATCCTATCCATTTCGGCCTTCATCTCCTTTATGAAGGACATTCCATTCTCTTTCCTAACCACTTTGTCCCTTAGCTAGTAAACAAAAAAACAGCCCAAATTTATAGTTTTTGGACTGTTAAACAAAAAGTTAGTTTTCATTTTACCTTTGAAGCGTCTAAACGTTACATGGCAACGTCCTTCTTAACTTTTCTATTTTTCACGATTTGAAGTACATACTTATCAAGCTTGATCATCCCTATTAACATAATGCTCCCTGCGAGGATTCCACCAATGACATCTGTGATGAAATGCTCTCCTTCAAGAAGCCTGCTGAAACCGATAAGTAAAATAAGAATGCTCGTTACATATAAGATCGTTTGTTTGATGCTTTTTTGTCTAGTTCTTTTCATTAAATTGTATGCGATCATACCAAAGAGAAGGACTCCTACCATGACATGACCACTTGGAAAACTATAGCCATCTTCTATATGTTGTAGAAATGCTGGTCTGTCTCTTGCCACAATTGCTTTCAATACCTTATTTCCGATGTTCCCCAAAAGAACCGTGATAAATAAAACACCTGCGGAAACAAAACCTTTTTCAAGCCATGCAAAAATAAACATAAAAAGAAAAAGGGCAGAAATGATCCCAATAGTTGAGCCAAGCGTTCCAATACCTGATATAATCGTAGAAACGACACGATCATGGAGTTGATAGATATTCTCTCCTATTTTGGTATCAACATCTTTTACAACGTTCCATTTTATAAGAAGAATTAATACGATAAAGGCCAAAGCTAATAAACTTGATATGTATTTTATTTTCACAATATTCCCCCTTCTCAAACAATTATCTTGTCATATCCAACATTTTTCAATACAATCTAGCTAATTATAAATTATCCTTTGCTATTTTAATACATTTCATATTAAGGACATATGATTCTATATCAGATTTCATAAAAATAACGAATCCAAAGGAGGAATGGTACATATGCTTGATCATCTCTATAACCAGCTCGATCAGCATTTTACTGAAATGGTCAACATCCGTCGGTATTTACATATGCATCCTGAAGTCTCTTTCCAAGAGTTTAAGACAGCTAAGTATATCTCTGATTATTATAAGAAACTTGGCATTGATGTCAGAGAAAATGTGGGTGGAAATGGTGTTGTTGCGACAATAAATGGAGGCTATTCTGGTCCAACAGTTGCATTGCGTGCTGATTTTGATGCACTCCCTATTCAAGATGAAAAAGATGTTGAATATAAATCAACTGTACCAGGTGTTATGCACGCATGTGGTCATGACGGACATACAGCTACTTTGCTGGTATTAGCTAAAATTCTTTTTCAAAACCGAGAGCAGCTTAATGGGAATATTGTGCTGATTCACCAGCATGCAGAAGAATATGCCCCAGGTGGAGCTATATCCATGATTGAAGATGGTTGCTTGGACGGTGTGGACGTTATTTTTGGAACACATTTATGGTCAACAGAACCTGTCGGGAAAATCCAATATCGAGTTGGGGCTTTCATGGCAGCAGCAGATCGCTTTAAAATTACTATCCTTGGAAAAGGCGGCCACGGTGCACAGCCTCATAAAACAAAGGATGCTATCCTAATAGGGTCTCAGGTTGTTACAAGTCTCCAACAAATTGTTAGTCGAAAAGTTGATCCTGTTCATTCGGCCGTTGTTACTGTTGGCTCTTTTGTAGCAGAGAATGCATTTAATATCATTGCCAATTCAGCTACTCTTATTGGAACGGCAAGGTCCTTTGATGAGGAAGTAAGAGCACAAATTGAAGATGAAATCGAAAAAGTGGTAAAAGGGACCTGTTTAATGAATGATGCTGATTATGAATATGATTTTTTTAGAGGCTATCCTGCGGTTGTGAATCATGAAGAAGAAACACATTTCTTAAAGGATGTTGCAAAAGACATTCCAGGTGTTCATGAAGTAGAGGAAAGTCCTTTACAAATGGGCGGAGAGGATTTTTCTTATTATTTGGAACATGTAAAGGGTACGTTTTTCTTTACGGGTGCGCGACCATTTCATACAGAAGATGCCTACCCTCATCATCATCCTAAATTCGATATTGATGAAAAAGCTCTACTCATTGCAGCCAAAACACTTTGTGCAGCTGCCGTTCAGTATCAATTAAATCAAAAAAAGGAGCCTTCTTCTTTAACTGATTCCATTAAATAGGAAATAAAATAGGGGCAGTCTTAATAGACTGTCCCTATTGATGTGGCGAAAAAATCCTTAATCGATAACAATTCATTGCACATTCCCCTAGTTGCTGAACGAGATGGTAGTTCGCGACTCCACCAACAACGGCACCTATGCCAGGAATGATTTGCATTAGTTTAACTAAATCAATATAATCCCGATATTCTTGCTGGAAGATTCTCCAATCCAAATCTTTAATTTCGTCTTTGCTTTTTTCCCAATTTTCAATTGTATCCATAACCTCTTCCCTATGCTTTTCGCTAGAGAATGCCAATTGAAACACATACAATAAAAACAATCGCTCTTCATATTCCTTGGTACTGTATCCATAATGGCTTGCCACTTCAAAAAGGAACTTCATCTTAATACTTAAAAATAATGGAAAATCAGCTAATCCTAATAAAATACCGCCTGCACCAGTTGATGCTCCTTCAACTGCAGCCGTTTTCTTGTACACATCGATTGACTTTCTTACTAGTTGTTCCCTTTCTTCAAAAGTAAGATTCCCTGCTTTTTTAGGGAAAGTTGTCATATTAGAACCAATTAAAGTGGCTTCTACCATCTTTTTTATCCCTTCAGTTACTGTCACATGTACTTTTTCAGGGATAAAATGATTGATTTTACTTTGTGCTTTCTTTGATGATCGTTCTATAAAGGATGGCTTTCTTAACAGCTTTTGTTTCCATAATTTCGCTTCCTCAGCGGCTTTTTGTTCATAACTCATGAAAATACATCCTTTTCCTTTTTCTTCATTCGACCTTGCATATAACCATAAACAAAGAGGTAGACAAATAATGCTGTGGCAATAAGTACTTCTACAAATAAAATCAGGTTCGATAATCTTAATGTGATAAGTGAATATATCACACCTTGAATAAGCAGGACGTTAAAGATGATCTTCAAAAAGCTGCTTAACTTTCTCTTTTCAGCATTCGGATAAAGATTTGGCAGCTCTAGTAATTCAAAATGTTTGTATAAGCTCATAATTTGGATACCTGTTAGGAATACAAATAGTAATGATACAGCAATATTTCCAATAAGCTCGTTATTCATAAAGGATAAAATCACGCACCCAATAATGGTGAGCCTTACAACGATTCCAAAATAATCCCCGGAACGAATAAACGCGCGAAGAAATAGATATTCATACACATTTTCCTGACTGTATTTAACCCAGTTAACAACAGGATCCAAGTAAGCACGGCGCTTAGCTTGTTTCTTAAGCTTAGGTACATCTGTAAACAAGTTCGCTAACTTGTAAAAGGATTGTCTTTTTTCTTCTTCTCTCGTAATTAATTGCTCCCACTTTAACGCTTTTTTCTTTACTGCACTTGAGAAATAAGCATCATATCCAGCCATAATGACCAATAAGATAAGCACAAAAACATATTGTTGAGAAAAGATAAAAAAGATCACACACATATTTAAAGCCAAACGAACAAGTAAATCTCCCCACTTTGCTGATGCTTCTGTATAAAAGCCTAATCTCCAACTCATTCTTAGATTCCAAAATTTCACCAATAGTAATAAAAACAAACTAATAAGTAAAATCCGTCCATTTGCATCTGCCGCTTTAAAAAATAGCGGTGTAAAAAGAATGAGAGGGACAACAACAAAAAAGCTTTGAGAAATAAAGCTATAGGTAAAGGCTTTTTGAAAATACTCTTTCAGTCTGTATTCCATCGGAAGAAGAAAGACAATGTCTGCTTCTTTTAATAGTGTTCGAACACTTGAGGTAACCATGATAAATGCAAAGGTCACGGTCATAATCAAAACAGCCGGAAAATCCGGTGATAATGTTTCTAGCCATTTTTGATATGTTAAAGCACCGCCTGCAGCTAGAAAGATAAACACAAAAAGCAGATGATCATTTAACATATATTTCAAATAGGACCGTGTTTCATTTATATGCTGATGAAGTCTTGTTTGCCAAATTTCGTTAACGTTCTTCATCTTGATCTTCCTTTGTTAATTGAATATAAAGATCGTCTAATGTAGCGTTCCTCATTCCGAATTGCTCTCTTAACTGAAGTAATGTTCCCTTTGCACGTATTTTTCCATTATGTAAGATAACGAATGAATCACAATAACGTTCGGCTGTTGCTAGAATATGTGTTGACATTAAAATACCTGATCCTTGCTTCTTTGCCTTATCCATCAGCTCAAGTAATGAGTTAATAGCTAATGGATCCAATCCAACAAACGGTTCATCAATAATGTACAATTCAGGTTCGATTAAAAAAGCGCACATGATCATGACCTTTTGCTTCATTCCTTTAGAAAAATGTGCTGGAAACCACTTAAGACGCTTTTCCATTCTAAATTCCTTTAATAAGGGCTGAAGCCGCTGTTGAAATGTTTCTTTATCTAATCCATATGCCATTGCGGTTAACTCAAGATGTTCATGGAGAGTTAATTCATCATATAAAATTGGTGTTTCAGGAATAAAACTAAATTGAGAACGATAAGCAGTAGAATCCTGCGCAAATGTATTTCCATTAATGGAAACTTGTCCTTTATGGGCCTCCATCGTACCAATAATATGTTTAATTGTTGTACTTTTTCCTGCTCCATTTAGACCAATTAATCCAACAATATGACCTTTTTCAACCTCAAAAGAAATATCCTTTAAAACAGGATTTCGAGTATAACCACCTGTCAAATTTTCTACTTTTAATAACGCCATGTTTGTGGATCTCCTTTTTCTTTTAATAGTACCAAAAATCAAAAACCCATGCCCATTTATAAGACGATTTTTTTGCATATATCCTACGAGTTAGGACATCTTAATGAGTGAGGAAGGGATCTTTGTCAAAAAACGAAACCTTAAAATGAGGTGTTTGTTCCAGACAATATCTTTTAACTCAAGGGATAAAATTAATGAACCATTGCTTTATAAACAACTTACGAGATGAGGTGTTTACGGGCCGCTATTCATTTGAATTAGACGCTCGGTACTAACATCATTTTGTAAATGAGGTGTTTATCAAAGACAATATCTCTTTTTGTTAATGTTAAATAAACAACTAACAAGGGGATGGTTGTATTGAACAATGGTTATAACACATTCAGTAGCATTTAAATAAAATGTTAAATGAGGTGTTTGTCAAAGACAATTTATTGTTTTGAAACCATTGATGATAAAACACTAACGAAATGAGGTGTTTACGGGCCGCTATTTTTTGAAATAGACGCTCGATTGTAACATCATTTTGTAAATGAGGTGTTTGTCAAAATACAGTAATCACTCTAATATGTTAGGTCGTTTAACACTTAACAAGGGGATGGTTGTATTGAACAATGGCGATTTCACATCAGATGACATTTAAAATTAAATGTTAAATGAGGTGTTTATCAAAGATAATTTTCCCGTATAATGAGTTTTCTTTTCCCTTCTTCAGGAACAGAGTGAACAATCGTTTCACTCTGTTCTTTTTCATCTTAATATGCTTATGGTAAAATATAGCTGTTCATACATATGATTTCTGATAGTTAAACATAACATACTTGCTTTACAAATGATGTTGAATCATGTTGAACATTAAATTTAAAATTGAAGGAAGTGTGACGTAATGAGTGACTGCATTTTTTGCAAAATTGTTAATGGAGAAATTCCAAGTGCAAAGGTGTTTGAAAATGAACATGTTATAGCATTTCTAGATATTAGCCAAGTAACAAAAGGACACACTCTAGTTGTTCCAAAAGTACATAAAGAAAATATCTATGAACTTACACCGGAAATTGCCGGAAAACTATTTGAGGTTGTCCCTAAAATTGCCAATTCAATTAAAGAACAATTTCAACCTATAGGGTTAAACCTTCTTAATAATAATGGTGAAAAAGCTGGGCAATCTGTGTTCCATTACCATATGCATATCATCCCAAGATACGGTAAAGGCGATGGTTTTGGTGCTGTTTGGAAATCACATGCAGAAGAATATACTCCAGAAGAACTCCAGGAAATTGCTTCAAAAATTCACAACGGAATATCTTAATTGTTTAGCCGCTTAATGCGGTTTTTTTATACCACTATATATGTAACCGTTTTCCATCCTAACTTTCACAAAGATGAAAATTTTCAGTCTACATTTCCTTCTCTATTCATGATAGGATATGAGTATTATTTTACGTTCTAATCGAGGAGGGCAATTCATGAGAGCTTATAATTTTAATGCAGGACCAGCGGCAATTCCATTATCTGTGCTTGAACGCGCACAAAAAGAATTAGTAAATTTCCAAAATACAGGCATGTCTGTTATGGAGCTTAGCCATCGTAGTAAAGATTACGAAGAAGTTCACAATCGTGCAAACTCATTACTTAGAGAACTTTTAGGTATTCCGGACAACTATGAAGTACTATTTTTACAAGGTGGGGCGAGCCTTCAATTCTCTATGATTCCAATGAACTTCTTAAAGGAAGGACAAACAGCTCATTTTATTATGTCAGGTGCCTGGTCTGATAAAGCACTAAAAGAAGCGAAGTTTTTCGGTGAAACAAGAATTTTAGCTTCAAGTAAAGAAGACAATTACACACATATTCCAACAGATTATTCATTGGATGAAGTAAAAGATGGTGCTTACCTTCACATTACATCAAATAATACGATTTTCGGAACTCAGTGGGAAAATTATCCAGATAGCCCTATTCCATTAATCGCTGACATGTCTAGTGATATTTTATGTAAGGAAATTGATGTGGAGAAATTTTCATTAATCTATGCAGGAGCTCAGAAAAACCTTGGTCCTTCAGGTGTTACAGTTGTTATTGTTAAAAAGGAATTTTTAGAATCTGCAAAAGAAGATGTTCCGACAATCTTAAACTACCGAACTCATGCTAAAAATAATTCTTTATTCAACACACCTCCTACCTTTGCGATTTATATGCTATCTCTTGTTTTAGAATGGGTTAAAGAACAAGGCGGAGTTAAAAGTATTCAAAAAATCAATGAAGAAAAAGCTGGATACATCTATTCTGCAATTGATAATAGTGACGGTTTTTATAAACCACATGCAACAGAAGATAGTCGCTCATTAATGAATATTACCTTCACCCTACCGAGTGATGAGCTTACAAAGAAATTCCTTCAAGAGGCAAAAGAACGTCAATTTATCGGACTTGCAGGTCATAGATCTGTCGGCGGCTGCAGAGCTTCTACTTACAATGCTGTACCAAAAGAAGCTTGTGTTGCACTTGCTAATTTCATGACTGAATTCAAAAATCAAAATAGCTGATTATGTGAAAAGAAAAGGATTTTTTAGGATCCTTTTCTTTTTTTATGCTGTTCATTCCATCTATTTTTTGACAGGGTAAATTCTCTGTACGACATTGATAAATGTTGCTATAATAATAAATAAGTTCTTTCGCAATAGGAAATGAGTTCACTATTGGGGAGAAGATTTTTGGAGATTAGAAGAGGAGAGATGAGAAAATGAACACAAGAGTATTAGTTATTTTATCTTTATTTGCTGCAATCGGGGCTGTATTAAGTATGGTAATGCCTCCATTTTTCGGTGGTATGAAGCCTGATATGATGTTAACGATGATGTTTATCGGAATTATTATGTTTCCTGCTATTAAAAATGTCGCATTGCTAGGTGTTGTGACTGGATTTTTATCTGCTTTAACATCAGCATTCCCAGGCGGTTTCATTCCAAATGTTATCGACAAAGTGGTTACAGCATTCGTATTTTACTGTCTAGTCTTAGCAGTTAAGAAAATTGCACAAAAGGTTGCAACAGCAACAGTACTCACAGTGATTGGGACAATTGTATCAGGAACAGTCTTCCTAGCGGCCGCTTTATTAATTGTCGGCTTACCAGGCGATGCAGCTTTTACAACATTATTCATTACCGTTGTATTACCTGCTACATTATTTAACGGCGCTGCGATGATTATTATCCTTCCAATTGTTCAAGCTATTTTCAAACGCTCAAGAATTATTACAGTCGCTTAAGACATTAATAAGCAAGAAAGAGGATGTTATCTAAATTCATCCTCTTTCTTGCTTTTTTGTGCTATCGGAAAAAACGTAAAATTTTGGATGCAATTTTTGGAGTATTAGTTAAAAAGCAATAAAATAACTCCAATTAGAAACATCGTCACTCCCCCGCTAGCTAGTACTGCTATCTTTTGTTTGACTATTTTTTTAGGTGGATAAGATGCTGATTGCTGAAGAAGCTTAAAATAATGGAAAGTACCTATAAAGAGTAATAAACTAATAACGAAAAATAAAAAGATGACACCTGCCAACCTCATCCCCCCTTAAATTTATAGCTTTTGCTTGGGCTTTTTTATGAAGGACTTTTTCACCCGCAGTTTCGTGCAATTTTGTCCATCATCATTTCATTTCCAAGGATTTTCCCGGTTCCTTAACCGTTTTTGTCTTTTTAATCCTCTAATATATAAGAACATGTCCATGAAGAACAGGAACTTATAATCGACTTAATAAATAGGTATGCTAACTTTTATATATGTATGTATAATGTTTATTGAAGACATCTTTGGGTATGTTGATAAGAAGGTAGTCACGATTCATCATACATATTTATGGAGGGATGCAGATTGTCAAATAATAAATCATTGTTAGTGGGATTACTTGTTGGAGGCGTAATAGGTGGTGTCGCCACATTACTCTCAACCCCTTCATCAGGAAAAGAGATCCGAAGTCAAATGAATCTTAATCGCAAGCAGATTGAAGATCTTGTGAATCAGTTAAAAAAGGAAAGTAAGGCGCTAAAAGGGCAATTAATTCAAACGGCAAAAGAAAGCTCTGAAGTGGTAAAAGAGGTATCTTCTGACTTAATGAAGTCTATTAAACAGTATCAACAAGAAACTGAACCACATAAAGAAAACATTATGAAAGAAATTGAAGAAATTGATATCAGAATTAAACAACTTGAAAAAACATTAAACTAGTATTTAGGCTGAATTATTTTTGGATGAAATAAAAAAGTGTGATAGACAAGCTATGTCTTCGCACTTTTTTTATTGCTCAAATCGTTGATATTAAAGGGTTCACAAAAATTTTTAAAAATTTCGTAAATTTATATCTTTATTAATCTTTATTTTATTGGCATAATAGAGAATAATACATGGGAAGATCAGGGGTGACTGCTGATGAAACATAATGAAAGGGAATATACAGTAAAAGAAGCCTTGTTATTTAGTCAACGTGTTGCGCAGCTGAGTAAAGCATTGTGGAAAACCATTGAGAAGGATTGGCAGCAGTGGATCAAGCCTTATGATTTAAACATTAATGAGCACCATATTCTGTGGATTGCTGATCATCTAAATGGTGCATCTATTTCAGAGATTGCTAAATTCGGAGTCATGCATGTTTCTACTGCTTTCAACTTTTCAAAGAAACTTGAGGAAAGAGGATATCTCGAGTTCTCGAAAAAAGCAAATGACAAGCGAAACACGTATATTAAGCTAACAAAACAAGGCGAAGAAGTACTTGCAAAACTTTTAGAAGACTTTAGTCCAGACAGAAACTCTGTCTTAAAAGGGGCTTTACCACTTCAAAACCTTTATGGTAAATTTCCTGAAATGATGGAAATGATGTGTATTATTCGTAATATTTACGGTGAAGACTTTATGGAAATTTTTGAGCAATCATTCCATAACATTGAGGATGCTTTCAAAAATGATCAAGAAAAAGAGTCTAAGTCTGAACAGCTCATTTCATCACCTTAATGAACGAATGAATATTACATTAGATCTAAGAAATCATTCATTAAGGAGCTATATAAGTTTTGTCTATGTAATGCTTGGATCGTTTCATATAATTCTAGCTTTGGGTTTAATTGGCCAGCAAATCGCGTAAGGAGATCTGTAAAGATCACTAATCCTTGCGCTTTTTGGTCTTCATGTAACCTGGAAATTTCCTCACAAATCATCAATGTTTCTTCGATCTCATCTTTACTTAATCCTTTCGTCATCACTAAATGATAAAAGGGAAATGTAGTTGGCTCCACTATTTTTAATAATAATGATTGATAATATTCTAATGTTTCCAATCTTTTTTCTATCGAATCCATTCCTTACCCTCTTTCTTATCACATACATTGTTGTTCTTTATTGTATAGTATTCCCTACTCGAAAGGAAGTTTTTATCATTTTTCACCACATAAAGTGAAGCTCCCATAAGTGGTTTTTTCTTCCCCCCCACTTACGGCTAGTTGAGCCAACCAAACGGACCTTTACGAGCAATTCCCCCCGTTACCCTCTTTGTACACTCAGAAGCTTGAGGCGGGGGTCAAACTGCTCGTTAAGAGTAGGAAAAAATAAATTTTATTATTAATCGTTTACATCTTTAATTCGTTATTGATTTTTTCTTCACACCGTCGTACAGTATGGTAGTAATTAGTTTTATAGAAAGTTTGGGACGGTGAGACAATGTACTGCTGGAAAACCATAAACCTTTCAAGGGATATTGGTCTATACAGGATTTTATTTATATCGATGTTAACAATGATTCTAGTTTTTATTTTAACCTACTTGCCTATTAACCTGCTATTCCCAAAAATTCATCTGAATGACAGATATTTTTTGTTTTTTATGCTTATTTTGGTTAGCATGATTCCTATTCATAAATTACTACATGTCATTCCGTTAGTATTAACTGGGTGTCGTGTTTCAATCAATATTAAATTTTATCGGCTATTCCCTGCTTTCCAGCTCAAAGCATGTGACGGGATAAAGAAGAATCGTATGATTATTTCTTTATTAACACCGTTTCTTACCTTCACAACCTTATTTTTAATTGGAGGCATTTATTATCCTGCCTACATGCATTACTTTAGTATAGCTATGGCTTTCCATATTGGCATTTGTGTACCTGATTTCTTGTTACTTAAGCACTTATTATTTGCTCCTAAGGTTTGCTTGATCGAAGAGTTCGAGGATGGATATGAGGTACTTGTACAAAAATAATCGATAAATAAAGTGGCAAAGAACTTTGTCACTTTTTTACATTTTATTGCGAATCGGATGTCAATGCTATCTTTTTCATAAATAGTTTGGTAATCTAATATGTATAATGTGGGGAGGGGGATCTCTAGTGTTAATTTTCTTCATCTTGTTTGCCGTCTTTATCTTGTTTTACATAAATAAGCTTACAAATACATTGTGCTTAGTACGCGAGATTCCTGAAGACCGTCAAACAAAGGTTTTTAGAACAATCAATGTACTTATCACCATCTTGCTGATTTCTTCATATATTGAAGTTCTTTACACCTAAAAAGCTCAGTTTGGCCTCGAAGTAAATAATCTCGAATCAAAGTTAAGTATGGCAGGTTCATCATCTTATTTTTATCGAGGCTCAGTATTCTAGTTCATTAAACATTTTAGATACATAGTTATTCAGATTTAATGTAGTAAACATAAAAAATAGTAAAGCTAACAGGAGAACCTGTTAGCTTTTTTATCATCTTATAACCAAGCTGCACCAACGATGATCAACAAGATGAACAATACGACGATTAACGCAAAACCACCTGCATAAGCTCCGCCCATAATGACACCTCCCTTATATTGTTACAATATCCTATGATTAAATCACTTTAACGGTATAGGCATATATCCCATACAGTTCCATTTAATTAGTAAAGATAGGAAGCTCCAATAATAATTAACAAAATGAAAAGCACCACAATTAAAGCAAAGTTACCTGTAAAAGCGTGACCCATATTAATTACCTCCTTTATTTCTTTCAATATATCCTATGTACATGTGCTGATGATGATTGGACGATTGCCCAGTTCCTGATTTTTGTTTTCTTTTTTAAAACAACATAAAAAGAGAGCGTTTTCTTTGAAAAAACTTTTTGATCGAGACTCATTATGGTATAGTATTTCTTGTATAATCTGGCATTACATAAGAAAGCTGGATCCAGTAAAAATCGATTAAATAATTTTGACTAGGAGTTGTAGAAGAAGATGAAAAAATTAGCCGTTGTACTAGCAACAGCAACAAGCTTACTTGCATTAAGCGCATGTAATAATGCTGATTCAGAAGTTGTTGTTGAAACAAAAGCTGGAAATATCACGAAAGATGAATTTTATGAAGCAATGAAAGACCGTTTCGGTGGAGATGTTCTTACAGAGCTTGTTCATGAAAAGGTTCTTAGCGATAAATATGAAGTAACTGATGATGAAGTACAAAAAGAATTTGAAAATCTAAAAACACAATATGGGGCACAATTTGAAAGTGTTGTCCAAGCACAAGGTGAAGATGTTGTAAAACAAATGGTAAAAGTTGATTTGTTAAGAAAGAAAGCGGCAGAAGCTGAAGTTAAAGTAACAGATGAGGATATCAAGGCTTACCACGAATCATTAGAAGGCCAAATTAAAGCGAGCCATATCCTTGTAGAGGATGAAGCAAAAGCAAAAGAAGTAAAAGAAAAACTTGATGCTGGAGAAAAATTTGAAGATCTTGCGAAGGAATATTCAAAAGACCCAGGTTCTGCTCAGAACGGTGGAGACCTAGGATGGTTTGGTGAAGGTTCGATGGTTAAAGAATTCGAAGAAGCAGCCTTTAAGTTAAAAGAAGGCGAAGTAAGTGCACCTGTAAAATCTGAATTTGGCTACCATATCATTAAAGTTACTGAAACAGTAAAACCGATTGATGAAATGAAAGATTCACTTACTGAAGAGGTTCGCAAGCAAAAAATTCAACAACCTGACACAATTCAAAGTGCCCTTGATAAAGCCATTAAAGACTCAAGTGTTGATGTGAAGGATGAAGATTTAAAAGACCTGTTTAAAACTGAGGAAGCTAAAGAAACCAAGGAAACTGAGAAGTAAGTAAAAAAACTTGGCTTGCCGCCAAGTTTTTTTATACACTTATTAAGTTTCACTCTTATAGCACAAAGGCTCTCGTTGATTCGAGAGCCTTTGTTTTTTTAGCTTGCAGACTGATCATCTTGTAATTGTTGTTGTTCAAGCATTTCCTTTTTCTTTTGACGTTCCTGCTCAATTCGATCAAGATAAACTTGACCTTCCTTTTCAATGAAATCCTCATCAATTAATTTATCTTGACGCGCTGTTTTAAAAGCCATATATCCACTGATGAGAATTCCTATAATACATAAATAAATCCACCAAGGCAACATGACCATTGCTGTTTCCCCCTTTAAAACTTGTACATGTGACAAGCCCTTTTCTAGGAGCATATGATCAGATTTCCTATTATATGACTATTTACATATAAGAAAATAAGACATTATTTATGGAAAGTTGGTTTATAAAATGAACGGTTATCTAAAGCAAAAACTCTCTCTGTATATTCACCCGGCTTCACACGCTCAAGTGCACGATCCAGCATGTTCATTTTTGCATCAAGATTATCTATATAATGGAGAATTTCAGCTTCTTTAATCATTGGAGGCTTTGGACTTCCCCATTCTGCCTTTCCATGATGACTTAGGACTAAGTGCTGAAGAACAACGATTTCTTCCCCTTCAATTTGTAGATGCTCGGCTGCTTTGGCAATTTCATTCACCATTATGGAAATATGACCCAATAGGTTACCTTCTACCGTATATGTTGTGCTTATTGGCCCTGACAATTCAATAACCTTTCCTAAGTCATGGAGGATCACACCAGCATAAAGCAAATCAGTATCAAGACTAGGATATAAAGTTGCGATTGACTTGGCTAAATCAAGCATAGAGACAACATGATAGGCTAAGCCTGATACGAATTCATGATGATTCTTCGTTGCAGCTGGATATTCCATAAAAGCTGAACCATGTTTCTTTAATAAATACCTTGTCACTCGCTGTATATTCGGATTTTTCATTTCAAAAATATACTGAGTAATTTTGTCATTCATCACATCTTTGGCAATCGGCGCTGTTTCTAAAAGGTCAGATATCTCAATCTTCTCTTCGTCATGCTTCGGACGAATTTTTCGGATTTTCAATTGATTACGTCCGCGATAATGATGAATATCCCCTAAAACCTTCACAATGCTTTGAGGACTATACATCGCTTCATCCTCTTGTGAAGCATCCCAAAGCTTTGCTTCTATTTCTCCAGATGTATCTTGTAAAATTAATGTTAAAAATGCTTTTCCATTACTTGCAATTCCTTTTGTAGAAGATTTTATTAATAAATGAACTTCCACTTGTTCCCCAATGTCATAATGCAATATTCCTTTTCCCATCCTAAAAAAGCTCCTCTCAGTACGTGTTCATGTGATTTTTATTATTTTTTTAATTTAAGCTATTTCCACAAACTTTGCTGCTTTGTAAAAAGTGCCTCAGGATGGTTGATTGGAGCTCCAGGATGCTCATCTTGAGTGGGGCGTGCGGTTAGCCTCTTGGCGCACAGCGCCTGCGGGGTCTCACCTGTCACGCTACTCCCACAGGAGTCTCGCACCTTCCCCTCCAATCAACCTAGATAGTGTTCAATCAAAGAAATTTAAAATACAACACTCCTATAACATATAGCCTAATTTATAATAATTATTTGTATCGCTAGTATAGCATAATTGGTATACATCTTTGTTTTGTGAAACTTTTATTTAACCAATTTTTATGGTTTCTGAAAGATTCACCATGTGTTCTGATTGTGATTGTGACGCTAAATGCTGATGACATGTAAAGAAAATCACTTGATAGTCTTTTTTTAGTTCATGCAAAAGCTTTAACGTATTCGATGTTCTGAGATGATCGAAATGGACAAAGCTGTCATCAATAATCACCGGTAAGTTTAACCGCGAGTTGATGTTTTTAATAATCGCCAATCGAATCGATAAGTAGAGTTGCTCGGCAGTAGCCTGACTAAGCTCTTCTGCATAAAATTTCACTCCATCCTGACGTTCAACTACGAAAGATTGCTTTTCTGCTGGTAAATAAACGCGTTGATAAGAATCTGAAGTAAGCAGTTGAAAGTAATACGTAATGGAAGATAACAATTCCGGCAGCTTTTCCTCCCTGTGCCTATGAACTGTTTTTTGTAAGAGATCCTTTGCAAGTGCTCTGATGATCCATTTCTCTGCTTCATCTTTCATCATTGCCTTTTCATTTTCAAAGGCATGTCTCAGCTTAGAGTATGTGCCGCTTTGTTCCATTTCTTCAATTTTGACAAGAATACTAGAATACTCCTGTTGCAATTGATTTTCTTTCTTCTCAATTTGTTCAATCGCATTCTCTACATCTTTTATCCTCACATCTATTGTTTCTAATTTTTCTTTGGATATGGCTTCTAGATCTACATCGTTTTCCAAAGCCAATTGTTTTTCAATCCATTGCACCTGTTTTTGTATTTCTTGACGCTGCTCATACACTTTAGCCAGCTTTCTACATTCATCTTCATTTTCACACCTGCTGCTACGAATCAATTCATCTTTCTGCTTGTCTATAAATGCAATCTCATCTGATAATTTAGCTAGCTCTTCTTTTATCTCCTCTTTTTTCTCTTTTATCTTCTCTCGCTTAGCAGCATTTGAAATTTCCAAACTACTCTGCTTTGTTAATATATAAATTGATTCTTTAATGGAGGAGCTTTCAATCTGGCAAACCTCTGCTAATCTTTTCACTTCATCTTCAAACTTTAATTGATCCTCGTCGAGTAATCTTTCTTCTGCACAATATTTGTTCTTTTCAATGATCACACTTTGAAGATGCTGCAAAGCCTCAAAAGCCTCTAACAAAACTTCAGAAGATGCATTTGTATCTACCCGAATTTGTTTTGCCAGCTCTGAAAGTTGTTCACGAACATGATATTGATCCTTTTCCCATTCTTCATACTGCTTTACGATCCTCTCATATGCCCTTTCCTGTTGCTCAAGAACATGATTCTCATGGCGTAGAGATTGTCTCACCATTTGATCTTTTTCTAAAAGAGCCATAATATCTGATAATGCTCTGCTTGATGAAGATTGGTTTTGCTGGGCTTTTTCGAGCCTTTGATCTAAAGACTTTAACTTAGACTCTAAATGCTCGACAAGCGTGTCCTTTTTTGTTTGCAGATTTTTCAGCTGAAAAATAGCTCCAATACATGCCATGATTAAGATTCCGAACAAAGGCCAATTTTGTTGAAGAAACAGCCAAATAGATCCAGTTAATAAAATAAGAGCAAAGAGTGTCAGAAAAATAGATTGCTGAGTCTTTTCTGCCTTATATCCCTGCTTCCGTTTTTTCAATTCTGATGAAACCAGCTGATGTTCTTGCTGAAGGTCTAGAAGGCTTGTTTCTTTTCTTTCCGCTGCCTCTTGTTCTAAAGAGGCTCTTTCATCATCTGATAACACTTCACTTTTTAATTTACCTATTTTCCATTCTGCTTCTTCGAGAGCATTCTTCACCTGTTCAAATTGTTCATCAAGCATTTGTTTTTTATGGTTTGACTTTACCTCATTTTCAAGCAACCTTTTTAGCGTATCTTTCATCATGATTGTTGCTTGAATACTTAGGATTTCATCCTCTGGTAAATGCGGGTACAATCTTTGCTTTAACACTTCATATTCGTGTTGAAGCTGCTCGATTTTTTTCACTACATATTGCTTGGTTTTTACCTTTTCTTCATATAGCGATAGCTGCTCACGAACATGCCCAATATCGTTCTTATGTATAATAAAGGCATCATTGACAATGATGTTCTCCTCTTCCTCCGTCAATTGTGCTTCTCGGGCTTTTAAAGCATGAAGCTGCATTTTCAGTGGTTGAAGAGTAACATGAAAATGATCCAGTCTCTGAAGTGCATCCTCTGGTAAATGGTCTGTATTTGGCCATTGCTTTATTTGATCCATACACCAGCTTTTTTCTTTGATTAAGGGTAGAACAGCTTTTGCCTTTTCTAAATACCTATGCTCCAGCATTTTATCGCGTTTTGATTTGGTCATAATTGAAAGCTCGTTTTGAAGAGACGCTTTTTCATTCAGTAATTGCTCATAAAAATGATTTTTTCTCTTTGCCTCCTGCAGATGTGCAGCATGTTCCTTTAATTTTGCAAGTCCTTCATTTAAAATTGGTCTTTTTCCATTCGGTTTATAAAGAAGGTCCAATTGTTTTGATAAATTATCTTCAATCGAAAAAAGGGCATCAGCTCCATAAATACTAGAAAAAAACAGGTATTTTCCGATCTGATTAGAATCCAGCTTTTGAATTTGCTGCAAGCCGTGTACGTCAAAAGAAAAAATCGATCGATACGTCTCTTTATCAATCCCTCCTAAAAGTGTTTGAATGAATTCCTCATTCTCTGTTGTTCCGTCCTCAAACTCAATGGCAACTTGACCGCCAAATTTACCCGGCAACCGTTCAATTTTTAATCGCTCACCGCTCTCTGTTTGAACGATAAGAAATCCACCATAGCTTGTTCCCTTTTTCGGTTCATAACGGTTTTCAGCTTGTTGCTTTGACGGATAGCCAAATAGGATACTATGTATAAATGACATAATCGTTGATTTACCAGCTTCGTTTTCTCCGTAAATCACTGAAAAATTTGATTTACCGAGGATAATATGCTGATTTTCAAATTTTCCATATCCATAGATTTGAAGTTCTTCTATTTTCAATCTATTCACCTCACTTTTGGTCATGTTGTTGCAGCAATTCACGATGTAGTAATTGCTCTGCTTTTTCGAGAAGCTGTTTCTTCTCTTCAGAAGTAAAACCGCCAATATGTTTTCGGAAGATTGGATTTTTCTTCAGCGGTTCTATCACTTCATCAAACTCATCGTATTCTTTTATCGTATTTTCCAAGTCCTCGTAGAAGGTTAATAGCTTTTGTGAGGTAGTTCGAGGCTTTATTGTCCGATCGATCATTTTGACGACCCACACAAAATTTTCTTGGTCATTCAGTTGTTCATTTAAAACATCAACAAGATCTCCGATAAGTTCTTGAGAGTTTAACTCATTTGCTAGTTCACCTGAATCGACTAAAGAGATGGTTAAACATATCGCTTTGTTTTCCGTTTTTATGTCCTCAATGTTTTTTTCACAAGCTTGGATCAGCTCTGATATGTTTTGGAGGCCATTGATCGAAACCTTAATCTCTTTCCATCTTACTTCATCTGTTGTCACAAACGTACTTCTTACTGTGCCCTCTTCCATTTCAACTAAGTAACAGCCTTTTCTTCCTGATTCCTTTCGGTGACGGCCCTGTATATTCCCCGGGTAGGCAATCACAGGGTGTGATTCGTGCAGCACTTGCCGTTTATGAATATGTCCTAATGCCCAATAGTCAAAGTCTTTGCTTAATAAGTCATTAATTTTAAATGGACAATACGCGTCATGATCCTTATTTCCCTCTGCTGAACCATGTAGCATACCAATATGGAAAACATGAGGATTTTCCTTTTTTATGTATTGTGAAGTGATATTCTCATAAACAGCACGCTCAGGATAACTATAACCGTATATATAAGCAAGCGATGTTTTGTTCTTCTTGTATTCCTTCATTTCAACCTTACGACTAGAAAACACATGGACATTTTCCGGCCATTCCAGATCAAGCCATTTTCCACCCATATGGTCATGATTTCCATGAATGATATACACTTGAATATCATTCCTTGCTAAACGTTCAAATTCTTTTTTTAACCTTATTTGAGCTTTTAGGCTTCGCTCATCCTCATCATATAAATCCCCAGATAGTAATACAAAATCCACCTTTTCTTCAATTGCACACGTAATCATTTTTGAAAAGGATAAAAACGTACTCTCTCTCACTCTTTCAAAAAGCTTTGCCGGCATATGTGTTAACCCTACAAAAGGACTGTCTAAATGAAGATCTGCAGCATGGATAAATTTAATGAAACTCATATATACCTCTTTCTTAGCTTTCTTTGTTTCCCTTTATTTTACCATCTCTAAAATACGAATGCACGTTCTGTGCTAAAAACTTGGTTCGAGAGAAAATAAAAAGAGAATAGCTTAATATAAACTTTAAGCCATTCTCTTCTTACTTACTTATCTTTTGATAACATTAGCGCTTTTTTTAAATCTTTAAAGGATGAAGATTTACCATAAATCAGGACGCCGCCTTTGTAAACTCTTGCTCCAAAAACTGCTAATAGGATGATCGTTCCAAGAAGCAGAGCGATTGACAAAGCAATTTCCCAAAACGGAATACTTAGCATACCCACACGAAGGAACATAATCATCGGTGTAAAAAACGGAATATAAGAACTTACAGTAATAAATGTTGTGTCAGGATTCGTTAATCCAAACATCGCAATCATAAAAGCACCTACAATTAAGAAGATCATTGGTGATATTAATTGTTGGACATCTTCCGTTCGGCTGACAAGTGATCCTAAGAAAGCTGCAAGTGTCGCAAAAAGAAAATACCCTAATAAAAAGTAAATACCAGCATAAATAAATGTTGAGATCGGAATATTTGAAAAACCAAACATTCCACCAGTCATTGCCGTTAGATCCTCCATTTTTGCCTGAATGGAAGCATAGCCGACTATTAAAATAATGAGCATCTGTGTAATGCTTAATAGCCCTATTCCAAGCAACTTTGCAAACATCTGCTTAACCGGTGATACACTGGAAATTAAAATCTCCATCACTCTTGATGACTTTTCTGTTGCGACCTCTGTTGCAATCATGCTTGCATAAAAGATAACAGAGAAATAAATAACAAATAGGAGAATGTACACTAAGCCTCTTGCTTGATTCAATTCTTCTTCAGTTTTCGCATTATCCTCTAAGGCTACTTTTTTCACTTCTACTGGTGTGAACAATTGGTCTAATTCATTTGTTTGCAGCCCAAGCTTTTCTCTTCCTATTTCAAGTTTTGTTTGCTGTAATACTTGTTCCACCTGTGTGAAAATCTGACTATCAGTTATAGAGCTCGTTTTTACTGTAGCTTCTGGAAGTTGATTAGCATCATTTGATAAAACAATGATTCCATCTAACTCTCCAGATAACACACGGTTCTCTAACTCTTCCTCGTTCTTGTCTGAATTTTCAACTGAAAGCGGAAAACCTGAAGCAGCTAAATTTGTTTCAAACAGGTCATAATATCCTTCTGGCTCATCAATTACGGCAAATACTTTTGTTTGTTCACCATCATCAAACCATTCAATGATGGTTGTGATATTAGATAGCCCATACAGAATAAGTGCTGTCAGTAATGTTGTAATAATAAATGATTTCGTTTTAAGTTTGTTCAGATAAGTATGAGCAACCATGATCCAAAATTTATTCATATGAAGCACCTACTTTTTCTATGAAAATATCATTTAATGATGGTTCCTCAAGCGCAAACTTTCGGACAAAACCTTTGTGTTGAAGCTCATGAAAAATTACGTTCGCTACCTCTTCGTTTTCAATTTGCAATTCTACACCTTCGGATAGTTGCTTACTTCTTAGTACCCCTGGTATTTTCTCTAGGAAACTCATATCAAAATCACCATGAATATAGAGGTTTTTCTTACCAAATGAGCTCTTGATCTCACGTAATGACCCGTGAACAACCGGTTTTCCTTTATGCATTATACATAGATGCTGACAAAGCTCTTCCACATGCTCCATCCGATGACTCGCAAAAACAATTGAAGTACCTGCTTCTTTCAAGTCAATCACAGCCTTTTTCAAAAGCTCGACATTAATTGGGTCCAACCCGCTAAATGGTTCATCCAAGATTAAAAGCTTTGGTTTATGTAAAACCGCTGCGATAAATTGTATTTTTTGCTGATTTCCTTTTGAAAGCTCTTCAACCTTTTTATTAGCATACTCTGTAACATTAAATCGTTGCAGCCAACTGTTCATTTCTTTTAACACTTGCTGCTTGGTCATTCCTTTTAATCTACCTAAATACATAAGTTGATCCTTTACCTTGAGTTTAGGGTAAAGGCCTCGTTCCTCTGGTAAATAACCAATCTTGTCACTTTCTTCATACGAAATGTTATTTCCATTCCATGTAATCGTACCGTCAGTAGGATTTAATAACCCTAAGATCATTCGAAATGTTGTCGTTTTCCCTGCCCCATTAGCTCCAAGGAAACCAAAAATCTCATTTTCCGGTATTGTTATTGAAAGCTGATCAACAGCAAGATACGAACCAAACCGCTTTGTCACATGATCAATTGTTAAACTCATATTTTCCCTCCTCCATATGTACTACGAATATGGAAAAAGAAGGTTTCATCTTTATGCAGGAAAACTCTACAAAAATAAGAATACTATGAAAGTATGGATCTACAACAAGGGAGGAATGGCGAATGGGAATTTACCACTTAACAGTTTTCGAAAAAAATGGGGAAAAGCTATTAGATGAAAGCTTTGAAGCCCAAAGTGAAAAAGAGGCAAAGGAAATTGGATTGAAAAAATTAGAAGAAAAAAACTATACAAATAAAACTCATCGTTGTACATCATCATCAGGGAAGCTTGTATTATTCGCTAGATAAGTAACCTTAAATGATACTAAAAAAAGGCAGCCTCTTATTGAGACTGCCCTTTAGCCGAAATAACCTTTACTTACCTGTAAACTGCGGCACACGCTTTTCTAAAAATGCCGCTACCCCTTCACGGTGATCTTCCGTTCGTCTCATTTCAAGCTGACTTTTTGTTTCAAGTTCTAACGTTTGGACTAGTTCATGTTTTTCTTGAGAGCTAAAAAGTACTTTAGATGCTATCATGGCCTTTAATGGTCTTGCTTCCAATTTCCTTTTCATTAATTCAATCTGTTCCTCTGCATCTCCTTCATAGATCCTATCGATCATTCCGAGTTTCAGTGCATCGTCACTTGCGATTGATTTCCCTTCCCAAATCACCTGTTTTGCTTGATGCTCACCTAAGCGTTTCTTTAAGAAGAAATGACCTCCGCCATCTGGAACAAGACCTATGTTGATAAAATTCATAGCAACTTTTGCGTTCTTTTCCGCTATAACTTGATCACATGCCAATGCAAAGCTAAGACCTAAGCCTGCAGCAGCTCCATTGATTAAACTCACTGTAACAGCCGGCATTGTGTATAGTGTGACAATAATATTTTTAATCTTATCCATAACATCATCAAAACCATCTTCACCCTTAGTCGATAACATTGTCTTGAGGTCACCGCCTGCACAAAAAGCTTGGCCCCTCCCTGTAATAAATAAGAGATTAATATCAGACTTCTTTATTTCATTCAGACATTCTGAAAGTTCATTTAACATTTGTACATCCATTGCATTTAAGGATTTCACTCTGTTTAAATATAGTGTCGCTGCATTCCCCTGTTTGACCAATTCAAGTGTATCGTAAGCCATTTCTCCCACCCCTTATTTTTATTTCAATATATTAATTCTAAAAGACGTGTAGGATATCCTGCTTTTTTTCAATGCTATTTCGCATACTTCGTTGCTTATCTAATAAGTATCATGCATGGTTGATTGCAGCACCAGGACACTCGCTTTCCGTGGGGGCGTACGCTGAGTCCAACGGGGTCTTCTTACCTTCACGCGGCCCCCTTGTCTTGCTCCAGCGCCCAGCCCCTCTAGGGTCTAGCCACTCTTGAATTGAAGACAAAAGAACGTCTACTATTCAAGAGCGTCTTATGCTTGTCGGGACTAAACAGGCGCTTCCGCATTTCTAAACAGGAGTCTTGCATCTTCCACTTCAATCACCCTACTCAATTTTTGTTCATAGAATCCGATAAAAAGCAAAAATCTAATATATAGAGCGGATCGAAAAAAAAGCAGCAGAAACTTTACCAAGTAAAATCCCTACCGCTTCATCTATTATTTAGAAAATAATTCCTCTAATATCTTAATTTTTTCAGTTGTATAATGCTCAAATCCATCATTATATGATTTCGGATCCTTTGGATTGGCAAAATGCGTAATTTTTCTTGTTGTCGGGTGAACAAATTTACTTGCTGCTCCGCATCCAATTCCGATAATGGTCTGCTGCTCTTCCATAATCATGATGTTATAAATGCTATCTTGACCTTTAAGCGCATAGCCCACATTTTCTAAATTTCCTAAGATATTTTTTTGACGGTATAAATAATAAGGGGCATAGCCGTGTTCCTTTGTCCATGAAACAGCATGATCCATCATTGTTGTAATTTCTTCACGGCTCGCTACCTTATATTTATGCTTGTTTTGCGTCATTTCTGAAGCACGTTTGAATGATAGAGTATGAACAGTCAATGATTCGGGCATAAGTTTTGCTGATTCTGAAAGGGAATAATCAAATTCCTCAACTCCTTCACCAGGTAACCCAATAATCAAATCCATATTAATATTATTCATACCCATACGCCTTGCTAAATGAAATTTCTCAATCGTCTCTTCTACTGTATGATGACGGCCAATCGCTTTTAGTGTTGCCTGTGTATATGATTGCGGATTAATACTAATTCGATCGATCTTCCATTTATTCAACACTTTAAGCTTTTCTTCAGTGATCGTATCAGGTCTGCCAGCTTCAACCGTGATTTCACGAATATTCTTCACATCAGGGAATGATTCGACCATCTCTTCGTAAAGCATATCCATCTCTTCTGCGGTGATGCTTGTTGGAGTTCCTCCACCATAATAAACAGTTGTAATCTTGATATTATTGTCTTTTAACCACTGGCCAATCGCTCTCATCTCATAGTGAAGTCCACCTAAAAATGATGTAACAGAACCTTGCCTTCCGTTGATCGCATAGGCAGGGAATGTACAGTAAGCACATTTAGTCGGACAAAACGGGATGCCAATATAAATACTTACTTCATTAGCTAGAGTGTCAAGATCTGGTACAACCTCAAGTTGACGCTCGACAATTTGCTGCATCAGATTAATTTTCTCTTCAGATAATAAATACTCTTCTCTGAACATTTTATGAATCTCAGACGTGTCCATACCTTCTTGTCTCTTTTTATGATAAAGCTTTGTCGGACGAATACCTGTCAAAATTCCCCACTTCTGAATCATGCCAGTGTAGTCTTGAAGCAATGTTAAGTAGACATAGGAAAGCGTATTTTTTACTTGCCTTAATCTTTCCTTGCCTTCAAGATGTGACGGAATTTCCCTTTCTTTACTTGCAGTAAATTGCTTCCCATCTTCTGAGAGCAAAGTACCTTTCATAAAGACCTTTTCACTCGTTTCTTCAATAAAAAACTCTGCTTCTAAAGAATGATCACCTTCTGTAAAGCAGAGCTCTGTTTCTTCAAAAAACAAGTTACCGATTAATGTGAGTGGACGATGGAAACGTTCATCTTCAATACCTTTTATATAAATTCTCATGAATAATCACCTTAATTTTTTTTGTGAAAACTTATTTAAGTGTACAAAAAAAGAGCTTCATTGGTCAATGTTAACTTTGATATGAACGTTCTAAAGTCACATTGTTGCGACTAAACAAGTTTTTGGATGGTTTATTTCCGCTACAGGATGCTCGCTTTCCGTGAGGCGGTGAGTCTCCTCGATGCCAATGCCTGCTTGAGTCTCACCGGCGCGCTAAAAGTTCAAAAATAATCATAATATTTTCTAATAGCAAGCTCATAGAATAATAGTAGAAATAAGACAAGGTTTAGAATAGGAGGCAGTATTCGTTGAAAAAATTTGCTCCTTTTATATTTGTTGTAGCCGCAATCGCAATAATAGGTTACTTTGATTCTCCTAAATTTGCTGAAAAAGAACAATCGGTTTCCACTTTCCCTTTCCCTGAGGAGGAAACAACGTCAGCAACCACAGCTGAGGAAGAAGAAATAAAAGGAATACCTGAATTAGAGAACCGGCTCGTTGATATGTATCAAGAAGATGGATATTCGATTGAAGTTTACCAGGAGTATGAGGTATATAAGGACGAGCAGGGAAATGTCATCGAGAGAGCTCCAACAGAAAATTATCATTATTTGCGGTACAAACAGTAAAATGCATAAGGATACCCCCCTTATGCATTTTGCTTTGAAATAAAAATTTTCATTATTGATCTAAGAAATGAACAATCAAGTTATCAAAATATGATCTTTGATAGATATACAACAGTGGTAACAGTAACCATACTGCATAAAGTGGACATTAATACGGCTTGTGCAGCATATTCAGGATGATTTCCATATTCCAAGGCAAAAAGGGAACTGTTTCTTGAAGTAGGAAATGAACTTGCAATGAACAATGCCTGTGCCGTTGTACCTTCTAAATTTAAAATGATAATCACCATGAATGCAATACAGGGAGATAAAACAAGTCTGCCAAAAAGACTTAGTATCAATGGAGTAGAGAACCGGTATATCTTTAAAAATGCACTTTGGGCTCCAAGTGTAAGAAGTGCTATCGCTAAAAATGCATTTGAAATACTTTCGATTGGAGTCCAGAGAAAATCAGGAATGCTTATAGATGCAGCTTGAAGAATTAACCCTAACAAAAAAGCATATAATACAGGGTTTTTCAAAAAAACCTTCATCGCTTTAATCCCTCTGCTACTAACCGATACAGAATTAAATAACCCATAGGTGTAAGTAAGAAGATTTTGAAAGATCATGACAACAACTTGAATGGATAATCCTAAAGGGTTATGCTGAAAAACAAGTTGGCTTACAGGTAACCCAAAATTCCCAGAGTTACTTAATACAACACTGTTTTTAAAGGTAGAGGATAAGCCCCTCTCAAATTTAAACTGCTTTGATATCCCTGTACTTATCGCCATTAGACAAAGATTTTGCAACACTAGAAAGCTAAGAATGAGCAGGAGTGTACTCCCGCCCATTTCACTTTGATAAACATTGGCAAAACCTACTGCTGGTAAAAGTAAATATGAATTCAATTTTGATAATGTTCCCATATCAAAATTGAATTTTCGATGGAGAAATGCACCGATTCCAATTAGTAAAAAAACAGGCAAAATAACATTCAATATAATAAGAAAAAAAACATCCATATCATAAATCCCCCATTTGATTCCCCCAATTTACAAATTAATTATAGTAAACGATAACAAATTAATAAAAATACAAATATTCTATCGAGAAATATTCAAAAAATGAATAATGGAAAGAACAAGGCGTAGCGCCTTGTTCAGCCTAGGGCAAATAAGCCAATTTAGAATTGAAGGCGTTCTTTGCCTTCAACTTTAAATTGACTAGACCCTAGAGGCAGTTACTTACGCGACGACGTCCTGTCGCTGTAACTGAACTTGCTTATCCTGTGCTTCGGAGCTGGATGCTGAAGCGCTTATCCAGAATCAATGCATTTTATAGTTTCCCTGCAATTAAAAAAACACTGGGAAGTTCCTAAAGGGTTCCGTTTTGAGGTGCTTTTATGAAATTTAAAGCCGAAATAAATGACAAAAGTTTAGACAGAGCAATTGGTATTTTAAAATGTAAAAACTCACCGCATATGGTGAGTTTTCTTTATAAGGCCTATAAAGACCAAATCGCTTTTGGAAAACGAAGAAAGTGGTCTTCATTTAGGTGATGATGACCAAATCTCTTCGGAAAATCAGGGGAAATGGTCTTCATTTAGGTGATGATGACCAAATCTCTTCGGAAAATCAGGGGAAATGGTCTTCATTTAGGCGATGATGACCAAATCTCTTCGGAAAATCAGGGGAAATGGTCTTCATTTAGGCGATGATGACCAAATCGCTTTTGAAAATCAAAAAAAGTGGTCTTCATTTAGGTGATGATGACCAAATCTCTTCGGAAAATCAGGGGAAATGGTCTTCATTTAGGCGATAATGACCAAATTGCTTTTGAAAATCAAAGAAAGTGGTCTTCATTTAGGTGATGATAACTAAATCTCTTCGGAAAATCAGGGGAAATGGTCTTCATTTAGGCGATGATGACCAAATCGCTTTTGAAAATCAAAGAAAGTGGTCTTCATTTAGGTGATGATGACCAAGTCTCTTCGGAAAATCAGGGGAAATGGTCTTCATTTAGGCGATGATGACCAAATCGCTTTTGAAAATCAAAGAAAGTGGTCTTCATTTAGGTGATGATGACCAAATCTCTTCGGAAAATCAGGGGAAATGGTCTTCATTTAGGCGATGATGACCACATCCCTTCGGAAATCAGAGGAAGCTCACAGCCCGCCCCGCGGAAAGCGAGCATCCTGGAGCGGAAATTACCTTACCACTACTTATGAATGTTTGCAAAAATTGCCTTGCATCAAATATCATTTTTAAAATCCAATTTCCCAACAAATTCAACAAACTCTTTCACTACCTTCATCTCAAGAGATTGATTGTGATAAAACATCCATGTTTTTCTTACAATCGGTTCACCTTTACCATTTTTTATCTTTATACGACAAAGATCTGGTTGATCTTCAACAAGTACACTAGGAAGAATCCCATACCCTAGACCGTTTAAAACCATTTCTTTGCACGTATCTGCTTTATCCACTTCCATCTCAATTAAGGGAGGTAAAGAAAATGTCCCAGCCCACCAATTATCGATGACTGCCTTTAATGTTGTATCTGTCTCATATTGAATTCTCGGTAATAATGGTAAGTCCTTAAGCTCAATCTCTTCACTTGCGGTGACACAAATATTTTCTTCAAACAGAAGTTGCTTTGAATCTGCCCATTGATAATCTCCCCGAACAATACCAATATGAACATCATGATTATAAACAAGGTTAAATATATCCCGACTCCAACCTGTTACAACTTTATATTTCACTTTTGGAAACTGTTCACGAAAAAGTTTTAATAATCCTGGCAGCTTATGTCTCGTTATATAATTCGAAACCCCTAATCGTAAGGTTCCGCTTACCTCATGATTCATATTTCTCACTGTTTCTTTGATTTCGCGAAGACGAGCAATCATTTCATCTGCACATTTCACTAAGTATTCACCCTGTGGTGTAAATTGGACACCTTTTGCCCCCCGATTAATGATAGCTAGATCGAATTCTTTTTCTATCTGTTGAATCCTCTTCGTTAATGATGGCTGTGAAATATATAAACTTTGTGCTGTTTTCGTAATGTTCTTTTTCTCATAAAGAAGTTTTAGAATTAGCCAATCACGTTCATCCATAAGTTCCTCCATAAAATCCAATTGTATAATTTCCTAATTACTGTGGAAATATCAAGCCTAACCCTGTAAACATTCTCTCTCCATCATCTGTTTTCGTTTATTCTAGCACAATTTTCTTAAAATTAACTTTTATTTGAAGGTTGTATCAGCTTAGATATCAAAAAGCATTACCTAATAACAATCGAGTAGGAGGAGGTGACTAACCTCCGACCTCTCACACCACCGTACGTACGGTTCCGTATACGGCGGTTCAATTTTATCCTAAGCATGTACTTTATTGTAATGTTGAACACAAGAGATTAGTCC
>Ga0180220_1000210_pt1 | contig 90669 bp, 86 predicted proteins | sample eDN5th37CBELigBY_FD_151335 | JGI IMG/M metagenome (GOLD analysis project Ga0180220, IMG submission 151335) | Enriched backyard soil microbial communities from Emeryville, California, USA - eDNA 5th pass 37_C BE-Lig BY (version 2) (version 2) | ecosystem: Environmental > Terrestrial > Soil >...
AAACCTTCACAGGAGAAATCACCGGATATTACGATTATATTCGTGCCTCAGAAGGAGTTGACCCTGTCACTGGCGAAAAATTAACAACAGGGCAACGAGTCGCTGCCGGTGCCATGGCAGCAGCAGGCTTCATCCCAGTCGTCGGCTGGGCCGGAAGAATCGCAAAAGGCGGAAATGCCATCTACAAAACAGCTAAAGGCATGCACGCTGCAGACCAAGCCCTGGACGTCTACCGAACAACCAAAACCTTCTCAAACCTGGAAAAAGCTGAGATGGGAATTTACGGCCTTGTCTCTGCGAATGGATTTAGTGAGTATCTAACTGGTAAGGATATGTTTGGGAATGAATTAACGGTTGAACAGCAGCAGAATAGTCTTGCCCAGGCGCTTGGGTTGTTGGCTGTTGGTGGTGGGGCTTATTATGTGAATAGGTTGCAGGATGGAAGTAAAGTATTTGATGTGCCAAGTGAAAATTTTACCGAGGATATAGATGATGTACTTAACAAAATAATTCTTGAGGGTGCAGATGAATCTACTAAACCATTAAGAAGGCAAGCTTTTGAGGAGTTTATCCAAGCGACAAAGGGGCAGTATAGTTCTACTGAAGAACAAGTAAATGTATTTATGAAAATTCTAAAAGAAGAAGACCCTTGGCCGTTAGGATTTAATAAAGAGGCTGCAAAAACTACTTTGAAACCTGGTACAAGAATCGAAATGGCTATTAGCCCGGGTCAAATTGAAGAAAGGCCAGGTGGATTTGGAACATTTGATAAAATTACAGATGTTAATTACGTTAGAAATCAACTTGCTGTTAAAGCTGAATGGAAACCTGAAATTGACAGAGTGGTAACATATGAAGTTGTTGATGAGCTACCTGTTATTTCTGGTAAAGTAGGACCACAAATCGATGAACCTATTGGTAAGTACTTATCTGGTGGAGGACATCAGGTACAAATGCTTGTTAGTCCAGCTGATAGAATGAAATATATGAAGGTAATGGAAGTAAGGAAAATTAATTAGTGGAGGTTAAAACATGATTTTTACAAGTGAAAATAAAACGTCCTGGAGAATAAATGATAAAGAAGTAAGTATTGATCTAGATAATGTTGTAAGTGCAAAACATTATGAAAAGACTAATGTCGTAGCTTATCTAGTTGGGAAAGAACCAACAAATCCAGAATCTTTACAAATTTTTAATATAAATGGTGAATTACTATTGAAGTTAACTAGACCAAAAGGTTATCAATTTGTGTACTTAACAACTCATCCTAAAGCTGAAGTATCTGTCGTTTGTGGTGTTGTAGATGTTGAAAATTCAGATGAATCTTGGTCTGATTTCTATTTCGGTGTAGATTTTGGAGCAGGAATACTTGAAAGGCTAGGTATTGCACGATAAATTGAAGGTGTTAGAGTCTAAAACTAATAGTATATAGTTATATCTGTGATACTATAAAAATTAAAGAATTATTTATTTTAAATCATACGATAAAAAAATGTAATTCATTAGGGGAATAACTAAGGGTAAGAGATAGGGACTTTAATCCTTTTAGACATTCTAAATGTTATAATCTACTAGAGATTCCTTTAAGTGGTGTATAATTTAATATTAAACCTGATCTATAAAATAGTTCAGGTTTTTTGTTTATTTGAAGAATATGTATATTGATAAACAAATTTATATTGGATTTAACATTAAAAATCTGAGATGTAGATTTACGAACACGTCCCCGTAGATGCATTTAGTATGTACTTTTCTGATAATAGCAAATGATATAAATGTGGTGAAATTGGAAAACTAAATTTAGACTCTATCATAATAACTAAGGAAACAAAGTTGCAAAATTTTATAGAGGATAATATTGAAAATTTGGAAATTAGTAAATTGGAAGATAATTCGGAGTGTTACAAAAAGGGGTAAAAATTGGAGGAAAACTATTTTCAGTTCGTATATCTTTTTTATTCGATAGAATTAAGTCGATTAACTTAAAAAGAATTGATCCCAATTAAAATGAGTGGGATTACAAGGACTATTAATTCTCAAATCTAGAAAAATCAGATTAGCACTTACGGTTCTGTGAATAGGATGACAAACTAGAAACTATGAAAATATGTATGATGATAAAACATTAGATTACTAGTTGTAGGGGATGGATAGATTTAAGAAATGATTAGCAAAGGTGGATAAGCATTGTGAAATCCGAGATTTATGCTATTTATAAAGATCAAGAATATGAGATAACTGTAGATATGGATAATAATGTTCAAGTAATTACAGATGATCCAACAAAAATTGATGAAATATTTGAAGATTCTAATAATAGTGGACTATATTCTAAAGTTGTAAAACCTAGTGAATTAAAAGATTGGTAAGTATAACTACATATGGAATAATTCAAGGTGAAAAGGTGCAAATTCTACAGGAAAGAGAAAATCATTATCAAGTAGGAACGGGATCTTTGTTAGTGGGAAGCAAGATAAACCTTCCAAGAGTAGATCGCGATACCTGGCTTGGTTTGGTACCAAAAAGTGATGTTAAGCTAATTGAGGAAAAGAAGCCTATTAATCCGGAAGCTTTATAATTAATTTAAGTATAGAGGCTTTATAAATAAAATTATAAGAGTAATAAGAAATTAACTGATCTATAAAAATATATAGGTCAGTTTTTGTTTTAATTTTTAAAAAATACTCTAGAACTAGGGATGAAATTACTTGCATCTTAAACGGTTGACAATAAGGCATGAACGACGCATACCAGGCCCTTGATGTCTACCTCACATCAAAACCTTCTCAAACCTGGAAAAAGCAGAGATGGGAATTTACGGCCTAATTTCTGCGAATGGATTTAGTGAGTATCTAACTGGTAAGGATATGTTTGGGAATGAATTAACGGTTGAACAGCAGCAGAATAGTCTTGCCCAGGCGCTTGGGTTGTTGGCTGTTGGTGGTGGGGCTTATTATGTGAATAGGTTGCAGGCTAAGGTGCCAAAGAATGATAAAGTTAATCAACCTCAACGGGGAAAATATGCAGATAGATTGGATTATTTACATGAAAAATATGGAAAGTTATCAACTGAAGAGTTACATGCGAGAATAAACACTCCAAAGTTAAGACGAATGATAAAAGATTATAGTCCTTCAACTGTTGCACAAAAATGGCAAGGGAGTAGTCCGTATTTCGGAGTAGACGAATACGTTGATAAACTATATCCAAAGGGGACGATTTTGTATGCTGGGGAACCTTTCCCTTCAGGATATTTTTCAACCAAAGAAGCAATAATGGAAACTGGACAGGATGCTACTAGACTTTTTAAAGGAGTCCAAGTAAAACCTTTTTATCAAAAAGGTATGTCAAATGCTATTTATAGAGATACAATGGGAGCATATCAGCTAAATGTTGATTTGATAGGAGCAAATGGGTTAGCAAAAGCAAACCCTCAGTTTGGTGAAGGAGGCTTGGAACAAATATTTATGGCAGATTTTAATGAACTTCTCCATAATAAGTTTATTACTAGAATATCAGGTGGAGAAATTAAATTAAGTAATAATACTATTAGTATTAAAGAATATAAAGAAATTGAAAAGAAAATTGAAAATCTTGAAAAATAATTAAGTTAATAATTGGAGTGGGGAAATATGGATCAAAATACAGGAGATATTAAAATACTAAACGATATCATAAACAGATCCTTAGATAAAAAAGCATTTTTAAACAAATATGAAAGATATCTAGAAGATATAAATGAAGATCAAGATGTTTTTGAATTTAAAGATGCTATTGAAATTGAATCGATGTGTTTTTGGATTTGGATTATCTTTACGCAAAACCATGTATCGAGGATTATACTTGAAAATTCAGACACCAGCCTGCAAAATTCATATTCAAATTGGTCTAATCATAACGTAAGAAAGAAGAGAGAAATACATGATGAATGGCTACTAAAAAATCTGGGAGCACCTTCAGAGAAAACACCAACTTCTTTAATTTTTAGAAAAGAGTGGGGAGAAGTTACTTCATATACTGATATGAAAAGTGGAGAAGTAAGAATTTCAATAAGGTATATATAATTATTGAGAAAATAAGTTAATAGATAAATATATTTTAATACGAATTATAAAGTGAACAATATTGTTTGAATACTCAACATGAATAGCAAACTTTTTAAGGATTTACATAAGAGTTAATTATATTAATGGTTAACTCTTTTTTATTTTGAATTTTTTACAATTAAACTAAATATCTCCTAATGTAAATAACAAAAGGTATAACATAAAACCTAATTGTTGAAATTATTTAGTTGGAATAAAACTAGCAAATCCAGTATCTTTACAAATATATAATTTAAATGGTGAAATACTATTAAACTTAATTAGACCAAGTTCTTCATTATTAAATACAATAATCCCTTCTCTGTAACTTCTTATAACGATCTGTTCTTTTTTCCGTTGCGTTTCAAATTGCTATTTATGGTTAATGAGAAGTGAATGCTGTTAATGAACCAATTAGGGTTGTTAAGAGAAATTAAGTGATTACAAAAAAGGAGAATTAATAATGACAAGACTTGAAGCTAAGAAAATAATTGAGAATGAGATGTTAAAACGTTACAATTGGTTTGATGAACATCCATTGAGAGAAAATGAGGTAGGTATAAGAGTAGATGGTGATCAATGGGTAGTATTTGTAACAGATGAAATGGCTAGTGTGGTTACTGGTTCTATAACAATATTTAAAAATAAAAGTGAAGCTTTAGAAAACTTCATAAAGAGATTGAGAATAGAAAAAATATTATTTTAGTATATAAATTTTTTGGGGGTTTTTCAAGCAAGTTAAAAAATAAGATAATTTTTAAGGGTTAAACACCGAAATAATGATTAGCTCTTCTTTTTTTAATTAGTTTATTTCAATTGAATTGTACTGAAATGTACAAATTCTTGATGAATTGAGAATAAAAAAAGTAGGTTTCTTTGATGTGAAAATTTGAATATTGTTCTATTCAAATTAGGAGAAAAATTATGATAAGAAAAGGAAAATATGCATTATATAAAAGTTATGAATATAGATTTACTAAAATAGAAGGAAATTATGTTGAATTAGTAAGTAACAATGTAACAGATAAAAAGATTGGATTTGCGGATAAAGTTTATATTAAATCAGTTTTATTAGATGAGATTGATAAGTTATTCAAAATTTATCCGTATGTTATTTATAAAAGGGAAAAATTTCCTGTTTTTAAAGGTAAGGATGATAAAGTATTGCTTGATACTACCAACACTGAGTTGGCAGAAAGATTTGGGTTTAAACGAACAGATAAATATCTATATTCAAAATACGTACCAAATAACGAAGTAGAAATAATAGAAGAAATTGAGCCTTACAAAGTAGATAATTGATAAAAATACATTTTCTTTAGCGAATCTTTTTAAGAAAAATCAGAAATTTATCTATGTGAAAATATTTGAAAAAATTTTATTGTTTTTGACATGAGTATAATACATCTCTTTATTAATATTTTTTTCAAACCCGAAAAAGGGGCACTTTTTATTAGTGTCCCATTATTTATGTTATTTTTCAGAATTTATAGGATAGTTTTGCAGAGTTATTTGAGATAGTGCATGTAAAAATACTGGAATCTTAAATGAAGAAGTTCAAAAGTTTACACCAATTAACAAGAGATGAGTATTTTGAGAAAAGGAACATATGCTGGATATAAAGGAAAGGAATTTAGGTTTATTGGGAGAAAATAATACTATTAAATTAATTAGCAACGATATTAATGATAGTAAGTTTGGATTTACAGCTTCAAATAAAAATAATGGTGTTTACAGCAAAGTTGTGGATATAGAAGAAACAGATTATTTAGTATATATGACTCCTTTTGCTACTTATAAGGGCAATGAATTTCCAGCATCAAAATCATCAGAAGGAAAGATTTTATTAGATACTAATAATATAGAAATAGCGAAGAAGCTAGGATTTGAGCAAACGGATAAATATCTTTATTCAAAAATTGTTCCAAAAAGTGAAGTGGATATTATTGAAAATAAAAAGCAGTACAGTTTATAAAAAACAAGTAATTGACTAACTAACGAGATATCAAAACATGTACTTGAATAGAGATTATTGCTAATTATGGTACCTTGACTGGACGCATCCTTTCAAGGTCTTTTAAATGTTTACGTTTTTCTAAATTTAATGTGTAATGTACCTTTTTTATAGATTCTACTATAATATAAATTGTGTAAAGAGAGATTATATAAATTATTTAGAATTGCAGTTAAGAGAGTCTTATCATTTAAAAAGGATGAAAAAATGATGAACGATAAATTCTTAATGAACCAATTAGATAAATATTCGAGTAATAGAGTAGAAATCGAAGGGGATACAATCATTTACGTGTATCCTAAAAATAATGACGGCAGTTCTAATCTTGATGTAGAATTAAATTAAAAAATTCGAACAGCAGTCAAATTTGGTGTCTATATGAAGTTCAAAGGGATAAAAATTTTGAACTGGGGAATTTCTCCTCAGAAGAAACTGGTCTTTTAGCACTTTATATTGCAGTTAAAGGGAAATTTGAGAAAATTAAAGGCAATGATCTTGTGAAAAGGGAATTAAGGGAAATAGAAAAAGATCCTGTAGCAGGAAAAGTTATTCTTCAAAAATACATAAAAGAAAATTACTTTTCTCTTGATCATGTAAAAGAAGGATCAATTAATTTAGTTGAAGAAAATCAATCATATGATGTTTTTTATTTAACCAAGCAAAATGAAAAAATAGTGATTACTGAGGCAAGACCTTTATCAAGTGCGCTTGTCGTCTTGTATAATTCAGTATAAAGCTTGAGAAATTTGATGAGCTGATTAAGCCTTTTACAGAAAACATAGCATTAGAGGAAATAGAAAAAATAAAGAAAATCTATATCGGTAAGTAATATATTTGGCTATCATTTACATGAAAAGTGTTAATGATGGTCTTTTTCGTGTTGAAATTATTCCTTGAGTACTGTGAAAAATACTCTTGTAATTTAAAGGTTTAAGAATAAAATCACTTCAAATGGTTATACAAATCATGAGGTGATAAAAAATGGATCGTTTTGAGCAAGCATTTAACCAGTACAAAAGCCAAGCCAATCAAGATGAAGTTCAAGCAGAAATAGCAGAGGATATGAATCCAAATCAAGAGAAAATAGTAGCCGTTCGAAGAAATGATGATGGGGACTTAATCGCTTTTCAAACAGAGTCAGGTAGACAGTTGGATTATCTACAAGCACTTTCAGAAGCGAAAGAAGGTAAGCTCGCCCATGTTGATGTGTTTCATAAATATGGACGTGATATTTTAAGAAGTGAACCAGATGGAAACAAAGAAAACAACCTTGATTCATTGCCTGAGTTTTAAAACAATTAAGAATTCAAAACACAGTTCAGAGTGTCTCTCTGAACTGTGTTTTTATTTTCACCTATGTCTTTTCTTTATACATAGAAATATTTTAGCCAAACAGATTTTATTAAGAAACAATTTTATATAAAATTCCATTAACTTTTAGATGCGCGTCTGTACGTACAAGTGTATAATGAACTAACAAACGAAATGTAATTTCTATACAACTAGAGGTGAAACAGTTGAAAAAACTCTTATATGTTTATGGATTCTTATTTTTGATCTTTTTTCTCTACTTGTATAATTTCCATTTAAAGGACTCTTTATCAAGTCCGCTTACTAGTGAAGGAAATCGAATCCAAGGTGATAGAACTGAGAGATATGTGATGGTTACATTTCTAGCTGGGATTGATTATTGGAAGAGTGCCATTAAAGGATTTGAGGATGCAGCAGCCGAGCTTGATGTATCAGTTGAGTATCGTGGTGCCACTCAGTATGATGTTCATGAACAAATTACGGTTTTGGAGCAAGTGATTGCGAGAAAACCAGCTGGAATTGCAATTTCTGCAATCGATCCATATAGATTAAATACAACGATTAATAAAGCAGTAGAGGCCGGAATTCCTGTTGTTTTATTTGATTCAGATGCCCCAAAAAGTAAAGCGCTATCATTTATAGGTACTAATAATTACGCGGCAGGTGAGATTAGTGCTCATAAAATGGCTGAGCTAATAAATGATAAGGGCAAGGTAGCTGTTATTACCTTACCAAATCAACTGAATCATCAGGAAAGAACAGATGGTTTTGTGGAAACAATACGATCGGAATATCCTGAGATGGAAGTTGTTGCGATAAAGGATGGGAAAGGCGATGAGCTGTATTCAGAACAGGTTACAGCTGAGCTATTAAAAACCAACCCTGACATTAAAGGGATCTTTGCAACAGAAGCAAATGGTGGTGTAGGAATTTCAGAAGCTGTTCAAGCAAATGAGAATAGTAATGAAATCAAAGTTATTAGTTTTGACACAGATAAACCTACTTTAGATAAAATTCAGGAGGGATCTATTTCAGCAACAGTTTCTCAAGGAACATGGAATATGGGATATTGGTCCCTTCAATTTTTGTTCCAGCAAAACCACGAAACATCTAAGGGAAAGCATGGTCAACAACTGCCGGAATATGTTGACACAGGAGTGTCGATCGTAACGAAAGAGAATCTGCATGAATATTATGCAAACTGATTCTAGTAAAGAAGAGTGGATGTAGAGATGAAAAAACGTTTCTATAAATTTAATAATTTATCAATCAAGCATAAAGTGATTGCATTATTACTTTTGATCAGTATTGTTCCTTCGATTGGTTTAGGATTGTTAACAGGTTATACAGTTGAGCGAATCTTAGAAAAACAGGCGGCTGATCACACATTACAATTAATCGGACAAGTAAATAAAACGCTTGAATCATATATGAATAATATGCAAAATGTAAGCTATCTCTTGTCGATGGACCCAGAGATTGAAAGATTTCTAACCTATACTACGGAATCCCAAACAGAGGATGAACGTTATTCAATAAAACAATTTATGCAAGGGCTTTCAACTCTATATCCAGAGATAGCAGGAATACTGGTCGTAAATAGCAATGGTCAATTTATTAGTAACGAGCTTTACCCCAAAAACGACACCAACTTAACAAAAGAGTCATGGTATCAGGAGGCTGTTGAAAATGAGGGGATTTTTACGATCATTGGTCATCCAAAAGATAGAGAGATTACAAGTCATATAAATTATGAAAGTGATGAAGTTGTTACGGTGGTTCGAGCAATTTTAGAGCCAGAAACCCAAGAAGTCATGGGGGTTGTGTTAATAGATTTAAAGCTTCGAGTTATTGCTGAAGCAACAAAAAATGTCCGCTTAGGAAAGTCGGGCTATTTAATGGTAATTGATGAAAAAGGAGAGGACATTTACTCACCAGCAAATCCATTAGTCGTAACCCCTCCAAGTCGTTTATTAAAAGGAGAGGATTCAGGCTATTTTTCTGAAACAGTTGAAGGGAATGGCTTTCAATTTATTTATCAAAGACTTCCGTTTACAAATTGGACAACTGTTGGGATCTTTTCAACAGATGAATCAGTTTATGAGGTCAGGTCGATCCACTTTTATGTTATCTGTTTTGTGTTTTTTGTTTGTTTATTTGGAATAGCAGCATCTTATTATTTGTCTAATTCCATGTCAAAGCCTATTTTTCAGCTCATGTCATCAATGAAAGAGGTTGAATCAGGTAATTTATCTATTCAATATGAAAGTAAAAGACAAGATGAAATTGGTATGCTGGGAAGAAGCTTTAATCATATGGTTCGAAAAATAAATGAATTGCTCTCATTAACAGAAAAGCAGGAACGTCAAAAACGAGAAGCCGAGCTAAGGAGCCTTCAAGCTCATATTAAACCACATTTTTTATATAACACATTGGACACGATAAGCTGGATGGCGCGAAAACGCGGGGCTGACGATGTTTCTGATGTTGTGACAGCGTTATCAAGACTGTTTCGGATTGGTCTAAATAAAGGGCATGACATTATTTTTTTGAGGGAAGAAATCACTCATATTCAAAGCTATTTGAGCATCCAAAAAGCAAGATACCGAGATAAACTCAATTTTTCAATAAACATTAATCCTTCCATTCAAGATATTCAAATCTTAAAACTAGTGCTTCAGCCAATTGTTGAAAATGCAATTTACCATGGAATTAAAGAGCGAAAAGGGCCTGGTCATATAGCAATAAAAGCAAATACAGAAAATGAGGTTCTTGTGCTGACTGTTACTGACGATGGGAAAGGAATACCTGAAGAAAAACTAATAAAGCTGAATGATAGACTTGAATCCATTGACAAACACCATGAACACAAGGTGGATTTTGGCTATGGCATGATGAATGTACAAGCAAGAATTAAATTAACATATGGTGAAGATTATGGAATACAGATTGGTAGTCAACTAGATGTTGGAACAAAGGTGACTATTCGTTTGTCTATCCGTAGGAAATAATGCTGCAAATGGAGGAAATGAAAGTGAATCATCATTTATTACAAGTATTGATTGCAGATGATGAGCCAATTATTCGAGAAGGAATTCGTGACTCAGTCGATTGGGCATCACTCCAAATGGAGGCTACGCTTGAGGCCGAGGACGGGGAAGAAGCATTGGAATTAGCCATTGAACATTCAGCCGACATAATACTAGCTGATTTAAACATGCCCATTATGGATGGTATCACATTAATCAAGCAAATCCGTGAAAAATTACCACATTGTAAAACCATCATTATTACAGGCCATGACGAATTTTCATATGCGCAAGAAGCAGTGAGATTGAATGTGGTTGATTATATTCTAAAGCCGGTTGACCCGGTTCAATTAAGAGATGTGCTAGAGCGAGTTCGACAAGAGCTGGAAGTAACCTTGCAGCAAAAGCAATATCTAGAAATAGCAAATCAACAAATTGAAAAAAATAGAACACTATTACGAGAACAATTTTGCCAGCAATGGCTACAAGGTAGTATGTCAGATGAAGAAGTAAAAAAACAGTTAGCTTTTTTACAATTACCACCTACTCTTCCAACATACGTAGCCGTTATACAGGCATCAGAGTATCTTGTAAACAGACCGCTTATGAGTGATAAAGAAAAACAGAAATTTGAACTAAATCTTAAGGATATTGTTGCTGAAATAGTCGAACCGTTTAGGACTGTACTATTTCGAGACGAGATGGGACTATTTATTTTGTTCATTTGGGAGGCAGATTTTAATGAAGTATTTGGAGCTGCTGAACATCTATTAAAAGAGAAGTTGCAAACGACCGTTCATTTTTCAGTTGAAGTAGTAGGCTCTGAAAAATTCTCCTTAACTGAAGCTTATAAGAGATGCATGGCTTCACTTGAAAGCGAATCAACTATTTCGCCCATCGTACGCAGGGCAAGAGACTATATTGAAGGGCACTTTACAGAACGCACAATTACTTTAGATACGGTCGCAAATACCTTACAAGTTTCATCTGTTTATTTAAGCAGAACAATTAAACAAGAACTAGGCATTTCCTTTGTCAGCTTAGTAACAAATATGAGGATAAAAAAAGCAATTCATCTATTAAATACAACGAATCTCCCAATTGTTGAGATTGCTGAAGAGGTTGGATATGATACACAGCATTATTTCAGCACAGCATTTAAAAAAGTAATGGGTGTGTCTCCAAATAAATATCGAAAACAAATCGGAATCGAAGGCATGTAAGAGCAGGTAGCAAATTACCTGCTTTTTTTTGCAAACTAGTTAGAGACTTCTGCTTAAAAAACCTGTAAATCGAATAAAGAATAAATCACATTCATTTTCTCTGGCAAAAGGTCTTCATTGCCTGAATGTAGGACAAATCTAAGTTATTTTTCTACGCAATAGTCCACAACACTGCCAACAATGAATGACAATCCAAGAATGAAAGCGTTTTAAATTAAGTTAAATAATTATAAAAATAGTTAATTTATTTAAAAGACCAAAAAATTTCGGGGTGGTATATTCTTAGTAATTCATAAACAAATGAATTCAAAGTAAGTGTACCTGCTCCAATATGGAGCTGGCACTTTTCGATTAGAAGGGGGGAAACCTACATGAGAAAGAAAACGTTATCAATAATTCTTTTAATCGTCATAATTTTTTCTCTAGCAGGATGTGGAGTCGAAAAAACAACAGGTGAATCAAAGGGATTTATCGGAATTTCAATGCCAACTAAATCGTCTGAAAGATGGGTGAAGGATGGCGAAAACATGAAGCAAATGTTTGAGGAGCTTGGTTATCAAACAGACTTACAGTATGCGGAGGATATCATTGAAAACCAGACCGCACAAATCGAAAACATGATCACAAAAGGTGTTGACATCTTAGTTATTGCACCGATTGATGACCGATCAGGGTTATCAAGTGTTTTAGAGAGAGCACATAATCAAGGAATTAAAGTGATCTCTTACGATCGCCTAATTCAGCACAGTAAATATGTAGATTACTATGCTACCTTTGACAACTTTAAGGTAGGTGTTCTACAAGGAACATACATCGAAGAAAAACTAAATTTAAAAGAAGAGGAAGGCCCATTCAATATTGAAATTTTCGCTGGTTCACCAGATGACAATAATGCTTATTTCTTCTTTGATGGAGCAATGTCAGTTCTTCAACCATATATCGATTCAGGAAAATTAGTTGTGCGAAGTGGACAAACAAAGTTTCAACAGGGAGCGACGCTTAGATGGGATGGAGCTTTAGCTCAATCAAGAATGGACAATTTATTAAGTGCTTATTATTCATCAGAACGGGTAGATGCTGTGTTATCCCCATATGACGGTATTAGCATTGGTGTAATTTCATCCTTGCGAGGTGTTGGTTATGGAAGTGAAGACCAGCCAATGCCGGTTATCACAGGTCAGGACGCGGAGCTTGCATCAATTAAATCAATTATTAATGAAAGACAAACACAAACAGTTTTTAAGGATACGAGAGAATTAGCGAAAAAAGCAGTTGAAATGGCGAGTGCCCTTATAAATGGTGAACAAGCAGAAGTCAATGATACAGAAACCTATCACAATGGTGAAAAAATTGTTCCAGCTTACCTTTTAAAGCCCGTCTCAGTTGATATAACAAACTATGATTCAGTATTAGTTGAAAGCGGATATTATACAAAAGAGCAGCTTGGACAATGATCAATCATTCGAAGGAAAAACATTGAATGTAGGTGTATAAAATGTCAAAGATCATTCTAGAAATGCGGAATATTACAAAGGAATTCCCTGGTGTGAAAGCACTTGAAAACGTTAATTTAAAAGTAAAAGAAGGAGAAATCCATGCTTTATGTGGTGAAAATGGGGCAGGTAAATCTACCTTAATGAAAGTATTAAGCGGTGTATATCCTCACGGTTCTTACACAGGAGATATTCTGTTTAAAGATTCTGTTTGTGAGTTCAAGAACATTAAACAAAGTGAAGAGTTAGGAATTGTGATTATCCATCAAGAGCTTGCCTTAATACCAGAGCTGTCCATTGCAGAAAATATCTTTTTAGGAAATGAGATTGCCTCTAACGGAATCATCAATTGGAACGTCACAACAATGAAAACAAGAGAATTACTGCAAAAGGTAGGATTAACAGAATCACCAAATACAAAAGTCGATGATATCGGAGTTGGAAAGCAACAATTAGTCGAAATTGCGAAAGCGTTATCAAAAGAGGTGAAGCTGCTTATACTTGATGAGCCAACTGCCTCATTAAATGAAGATGATAGTGAAAATCTACTAAACCTACTTTTAGAGTTTAAAAAACAAGGGATGTCAGCCATTATTATTTCTCATAAATTAAACGAGATTGAAAGAGTAGCAGATTCAATCACGATTATTCGAGATGGCAAAACAATTGAAACACTTAATGTAAAAAAAGACAATGTAACAGAAGACCGAATTATTAAAGGAATGGTAGGCAGAGACTTAACAAATCGTTACCCTGAGCGCATTCCTAAAATCGGTGAAACCTTTTTTGAAGTGAAAAATTGGAATGTTTATCATCCTTTACATTCTGACAGAAAGGTTATTGACGATGTTAACTTCACTATTCGAAAAGGAGAAATCGTTGGGATTGCTGGACTAATGGGTGCAGGTCGTACTGAACTTGCCATGAGCATTTTTGGTAAATCATATGGAAAGAAAATAACCGGACAGTTGATCAAAGATGGGATAGAGATTGAGTGTAACGATGTCACAACAGCGATCAATCACGGAATGGCTTATGTTTCAGAGGACCGGAAAGGGAATGGTCTCATCCTAATGGATGATATTAGACAAAATATTACACTCGCCAGCTTAGATAAGATTTCAAAGCAATCGATTCTAGATAAAAATAAAGAAATTATGGTTGCTGAAGAATACAAAAAGAAATTACGAATTAAAACACCTAGTATTTATCAAAAGGCTGGAAATCTAAGTGGAGGAAATCAACAAAAGATTGTTTTAAGTAAATGGATTTTCTCAGAGCCAGATATTTTAATCCTAGATGAGCCAACTCGTGGAATCGATGTAGGAGCAAAATATGAAATTTACTCCATCATCAATGACCTTGCGATGGCTGGAAAAGGAATTCTCATGATTTCGTCAGAGCTTCCAGAAATCTTAGGAATGTGTGACCGAATCTATGTCATGAATGAGGGAAGCATCACTGGTGAAGTAACAAGAAAAGAAGCTAGTCAAGAAAAGCTAATGACTTATATGACAAAAAGTAAGGTAAGGAGGTAGTTATGATGCAACCACAAAATCAACTACAAAAAACACCTGGATTAAACAATGATTCCATTTGGAAATCAATCATTCAAAAGAACATGCGTCAATATAGCATGATCATCGCATTGGTATTTATTATGATTTTGTTTCAAATTTTAACTGATGGTTTACTACTAAAACCATTAAATATTACAAATCTAATCTTACAAAATAGTTATATTTTAGTACTAGCTATTGGAATGGTATTGGTTATTATTACTGGCCATATTGACTTATCTGTTGGGTCTGTCGCAGCCTTTGTTGGAGCGATTTCAGCTATTTTGATGGTCAACTATGAAATGCCAACCTTTTTAGCGGTGATCATTTCCTTACTAGTTGGTGCAATTATTGGGGCTTGGCAAGGGTTTTGGATTGCGTATGTAAAAATTCCAGCGTTTATCGTTACATTAGCAGGGATGTTATTGTTTAGAGGCGCAACGATGATCGTCCTTGAAGGAAAATCAATTGCACCTTTCCCTGAGTCTTTCCAAAAAATTAGCTCTGGATTTATTCCTGACATCGGAAGCGGCTCTATTCATGTGTTAACACTAATTATCGGTTTTGTATTGTCTATCATTTATGTCTTTACCCAAATAAAAAATAGACGAACAGAAATGAAATATAATGTTGAAATTTCCTCAACAGGTTTGTTCGTTCTTAAATTAATTGGTCTTGTCGCTATTTTAAACATCTTTACGTATGTATTAGCAACGTATGAGGGAATTCCAAATATTTTAATTATCCTAGGTGTTCTTATTATTTTATATACTTTTGTCACAAACAAAACCAAATCTGGTCGTCATGTTTATGCAATTGGTGGAAACGAGAAAGCTGCACAATTATCAGGTATAAAAACAAAACGCATGACATTCTGGGTTTTCGTAAATATGGGTGTGTTATCGGCACTTTCAGGTCTTTTATTTGCAGCTCGTTTGAATGCGGCAACCCCTAAAGCGGGTAACTTGTTTGAACTTGATGCGATCGCAGCCTGCTTTATTGGTGGAGCATCTGCATATGGTGGAATTGGAACTGTTCCAGGTGCGATCATTGGCGGTCTCGTAATGGGGATCATGAATAACGGGATGTCCTTATTGGGTCTTGGAATCGATTGGCAGCAAGGTATTAAAGGATTGGTTTTACTATTAGCAGTTGCATTTGATATTTATAATAAAAATAAAGCTTCATAAGTAGTAAGGGATTCGGACGCAGGTTCGAATCCTTTTTCATTTTGACACCAGGTTACCCGATTGCAAGAAAGTCTATTATATAAGCCAAAAACAAATAGGTTTTACTGGAAATCCTAATAATCTCTTAAAAAAGTCGTCTGAACTTGCTGGATTAGGGTATGTGAAACAATGAAAAAAGTATTGTCTACCCACTTTAAACAAAAATTCTCAACAAGGCATTTAAAAATGTCCTCATCATAGTATATAATGAAACCAGTTGTACGAATAAGTTAGTACGGGAACATACAAGCTGAAAGTGGTGACAGAATGGCGCAGCAAACGAAAGTCAGCATGGTGAAACAGAAGATTAAGCATTGGATCACAGAAGGGAAGGTTTCACCAGGAGAAAAAATCTATTCGGAAAATGAACTAGTGAAAATGTTTGAAGTGAGTCGACATACAGTAAGACAAGCAGTTGGCGATCTCGTTCATGAAGGCTGGTTATATCGTGAACAGGGTGCGGGTACGTTTGTCTCACAACGTCAGAAAAAAGCTCCAAGCCCAACAGGCAAAAACATCGGTGTGATCACAACATATATTACAGATTATATTTTTCCTTCAATCATTAAAGGAATTGAATCATACTTATCAGATCACGGCTACTCCTTAACCTTTGCTTGTACAGACAATAACCCGGAAAAAGAAAGGCAATGCCTTGAATCCATGTTAAGTCGAAATATTGATGGCTTAATCGTTGAGCCAACAAGGAGCAGCAGCTATAACCCTAACCTTCATTATTATTTACAAATGGAGCAAAATGGAATTCCATATTTAATGATTAATCAATATTATCCACAATTAAATCCTCCGCACCTTATTCTTAACGATGAAAAAGGAGGGTTTATCGCAACTGAGCATCTGATCAAGCTGGGACATCAAAAGGTTATTGGTTTATTTAAAAGTGATGACATTCAAGGGCTAAACCGGATGCAAGGGTTTATCAGAGCATTTCGTGAAAACGGAATATCCTTTTTCCCTGAGATGATTATTACATATACAACAGAGGATAAAGATACGATTTTATTAAAAAATTTAAAGGAAGTCCTCATTTCACAAGAAACAAGACCAACAGGAATCGTTTGTTACAATGATGAAATTGCGATTAGTGTTTTGAATTTATTGCGAGATCTTGAAATAAAGGTCCCGGAGGACATCTCAATTGTAGGTTATGATGATTCATATTTAGCAGAAGCATCTGAGACGAAAATCACATCTGTTACACATCCAAAAACAGAAATGGGCATAGAGGCAGCAAAATGGATTGTTGCAGCCGTTGAAAATCGGGAAAGTGAAGTTGTTGGTAGAAATCAAAAGATGTATGAGCCTGAGTTAGTCATTCGAAATTCCACAAGATCTGTCTCAACTCATCTTATTTGATTGAAATAAAAACTTACAATCCAAATTTAGGGGGAGTATTTGTGATTTCATTAAACGAATTAAAGGAACTATCGAACGCATGTACATGTGGGAACCAGCATTTTGATGTGGTAATGGAAAAGGTAGTGATTAGCCATAATGCCCTAATAGAAGCAGTGACTTATTTGACAGAAAAAAACTTTCAACACGTAGCAATTGTTGCAGATTCAACCACATATCAAGTAGCAGGTGAAAGGCTTACATCACTACTAAAAGAATCTGCTATTACCCATGAAGTTGTGGTGATTCAGCCAAATGTGCTTGGTGATGTAGTTGCTGATGAAGTCACGTTGATTGAGGCGATGCTTGGAATCCCTCAGGAAACAGAAGTTGTTATTGCTGTTGGAGCCGGAACGATTCATGACATTACAAGATTTGCTAGCTTTAAAATGGGGAAACCATTTATTTCTGTTCCAACTGCACCATCTGTTGACGGCTTTAATTCAATGGGAGCACCTGTTGTCATTAAAGGAATGAAAACAACGTATCAGATGCAAACACCAATTGCATTATTTGCAGATATTTCAATTTTACAAGGTGCTCCGAAGGAAATGATTGCAGCAGGATTTGGTGATATGATTGGCAAACATACATCATTAGCTGATTGGACTTTTTCTCATTTAATAAATGATGAACCATATTGTCCACTTTCTGCAAGGCTAACGAAAGAGGCATTACTAGAATGTGAGAATCATGCTAATGAAATTGCTAAAGGTGACAGTAAGGGAATTCAAATTCTCATTGAAGCCCTGATTCAATCAGGATTTGCAATGTTAATTGTTGGGCATTCATCCCCTGCATCGGGTGGGGAGCACCATTTGTCCCATTTTTGGGAAATGAATTTTTTACAACAGCAAAAGCCACAGGTTCTCCACGGTGCAAAGGTAGGCATATCTTCACAAGTTATCTTAGAGTTATATAAAAAGAGTTTCAAAGAGCTTATTGCTAATAAGCAACAGCTAGAAGCGCTTCCTATTGATCAAAAGGACAAGATAAAGAGCGTGATTAAAAATCAAGATGAGATTTTAACTGTATTAGAGTCATTGCCCGAGCCTTCCTATATTGCTGAACAACTAGCAAGACTCGAGGGAGCAGTAAAACCAATTGATTTAGGAATTGATGTTGACCTTGTACAGGAAAGCCTGCAGAAAGCTCATCATTTAAGAAGTCGCTACACGATGTTAAAATTTTGGAATGAGCATATTGGAGTGCACCAGTATGCATAGTTTCGTAGAGGCTGATGCGGTCTTTTTTGATTTAGATGATACGTTATATGATCAGCTATTACCTTTTCAAAAAGCATTAAAGCATCAACAGGTTGATTTAGCAGATTCACAATTTGAATCGTTTTACAAACGAGTTCGATACTATAGTGATGTTCTTTGGAAGATACATGTTAAAGGATCACTTAATTTAGAGCAGCTTCGTGTTAAGAGACTAACAGCTGCGTTTCATGACTTTGGTATTACCATTTCAACAGAACAAGCAAAGGCTATACAGGCTCGCTACGAATATGAGCAAGGTGTGATTGAGCCTTTCCCGGAAATTTTATCTTTGCTAAAGTCACTCCAAGAAAAGGGAAAGTTAGTTGGTGTAATTACCAATGGACCTGTTGCTCATCAAATGAATAAGCTAAAATCCTTAGGAATTGATCAACTTATACCAAACGAACGTATATTTATTTCTGATGGTATAGGTATTGCCAAACCAGACAAACGAGTGTTTGAATATGTTCATCTCCGATTAAATCTTGATCCAACTAAGTGCTTATATATTGGCGATACATGGGAAAATGATATTGTACCACCAATTGAAACAGGCTGGAAATGTATTTGGTTTAATCATCGAAGAAGAGAACCACAAACACACCATCTTCCGAATGAAATCGTTACGAATATAGAAGAATTTTTACAGCTAACATAACGAAAGAAAACCAGATTCCAACTAATGGAGTCTGGTTTTTTATATATTATCAAGAAAGATATCACTTTTTTCTAAATGTTTTTCTCTCTACTTGTCTGCATAAGTTGTGGAGAAAAAGATTAAATCCCATAATTTTTTCAAAAAATGTATTGAAAAAAACGTAGTAGATGCTAAACTAAAGATAAGTTATACGTATGAGTTTGCGAGAATAATAAAAAAACAGATAATGTAAGCGGTAACTAGAGTATGATTTTATAAAAGAGTTCCAACTTGTACGGATAATAATAAGAATCGTAACAGAGGTGATACAAATGGCTAAATATTCAATTGGTGTTGATTATGGAACACAATCTGGAAGGGCTGTGCTTGTAGAGATAGGGACTGGTAAAGAGGTCGCCACATCTGTGAAACCATATACTCATGGTGTAATGGATGAATTTTTACCTGATGGAGTAACAAAACTTGAAAATGATTGGGCATTACAACATCCAACAGATTATATCGAAGTACTAGAAACAACGATTCCAGATGTTCTTAAGCAAGCAAATGTTTCACCAGAGGACGTAATAGGACTTGGAATTGACTTTACTGCTTGTACGGTTCTACCAATAAACAATCATGGAACACCATTATGTCTAACAGAAGAATTTGCTCAGCATCCACATAGCTTTGTGAAGCTTTGGAAGCATCATGCAGCACAGGATGAAGCCAATCGATTAAACGAAATCGCAGAATCTAGAGGTGAAGAGTTTCTTAAACGATATGGCGGAAAAATCTCTTCTGAATGGCTTGTTCCTAAATTATGGCAAATTTTAAACGAAGCACCGGAAATTTATGCGGCGACAGATCAATTTGTTGAAGCAACAGATTGGGTAATCTATCAGCTAACAGGGGATTTAAAGCGCAATAGCTGTACGGCTGGTTACAAAGCAATTTGGCATAAACAAGAAGGTTATCCATCTAAAGAATTTTTTAAAGCTTTAGATCCTAGATTAGAGAACGTTGTAGAAGAAAAATTATCAAATAAGATCTATCCAATCGGTTCAAAAGCAGGTGAGTTAACTAAACAAGCAGCCAAACAAATCGGATTACATCCAGGCACAGCTATTGCAATTGCAAATGTAGATGCTCACGTAGCAGTACCAGCAGTCGGGATCACAGAACCAGGAAAGCTATTAATGATTATGGGGACATCCACTTGTCACATCTTACTTGGTGATGAAGAGAAAGTTGTACCGGGAATGTGTGGTGTTGTTGAAGATGGAGTGATTCCTGGATTAATGGGATATGAAGCAGGACAATCCTGTGTTGGCGATCATTTTGAATGGTTTACGGAAAACTGTGTTCCTGCCAGCTATTATGAAGAAGCAGAAACAAAAGGTGTAAACATCCATCAACTTTTAACAGAAAAGGCAGCACGACTTGAAGTTGGTGAAAGCGGTTTAATTGCGTTGGATTGGTGGAACGGAAATCGTTCAACACTGGTAGATGCGGACCTTACAGGTGTCTTATTAGGGACAACACTTTTAACAAAACCTGAGGAAATTTACCGTGCGCTAATCGAAGCAACGGCTTATGGAACAAGAACAATTGTTGAAGCCTTTAGAAATAGTGGAGTACCAATTCATGAAGTGTACGCATGTGGTGGAATTGCGGAGAAAAATGCATTAATGATGCAAATCTACTCAGATGTTTTAAATATGGATATTCGTATTTCAGCGTCCTCTCAAACTCCTGCATTAGGATCGGCCATGTTTGGTGCAGTTGCTGCTGGTAAGGAGCGAGGAGGTTATGATGATATTAAAGAAGCAGCCAAGGAAATGGCAAGATTAAAAGATCATATCTATCAACCTATTAAAGAAAATTCTGCTGTATATGATCAATTATTTGCTGAATACTCCCGTTTATATGACTATTTTGGTCGTGGAGAAAACAATGTGATGAAGAACTTAAAGAAAATCAAACACGCTAGTACCACAAAAGCAAAGGTTACTCAGTAAATAGCAATCTATTCAAATCTACAATATAAGCCCAAGAAGGGAGATGTAGGAACTTATGCTAGGAGCATTAAAAAAACAAGTTCTTGAAGCTAATTTACTATTACCTAAGTACAATATGGTTACTTTTACATGGGGAAATGTAAGTGGCATCGATCGTGAACAAGGTCTAGTCGTTATTAAGCCAAGCGGTGTGCCATATGAAGAGCTAAAGGTTGAAGATTTAGTTGTCGTAAATCTTGACGGAGAAGTAGTAGACGGAAATTTACGACCTTCTTCAGACACAGCTACTCATATTGCTCTTTATAAAGCGTTTCCTAAGCTAGGTGGAGTTGTTCATACGCATTCACCATGGGCAACAAGCTGGGCACAGGCTGGCCGGTCAATTCCAGCTCTAGGAACAACACATGCAGATTATTTTTATGGAGAAATTCCATGTACACGAAGTTTAACAGAGGGTGAAATAAAACGCGGTTATGAACTGGAAACGGGAAATGTGATCATTGAAACATTTGAAACAGGCGGACTCGATCCGGTTGCCATGCCTGGTGTCCTTGTTTCAGGGCATGCTCCATTCTGCTGGGGAAAAGATGCGATGCAGGCAGTTCATAATGCGGTTGTCTTAGAAGAGGTAGCCAAAATGGCCCTACACACATATCAGTTAAATCCAGCGGTTGATCCAATTGATCAATTCTTATTAGATAAGCATTATCTTCGAAAACATGGAGCAAATGCTTACTATGGTCAAACGAAAAATACAGAAGTCAAACAATAAAGATCATTTACAAGGAGGAAACAACATGCTTAAAGTAAAACCATACGAATTTTGGTTTGTAACAGGAAGCCAGGATTTATACGGAGAAGAAACAGTCCGCGAGGTAGAAGTAAATTCAAAAACGATAACAGAAGCACTTGATCGTGATCCATCTCTTTCCTATAAATTAGTCTTTAAATCAGTCTTAAAGGATGCAAATGCTATTCGCCAGCTTTGTTTAGAAGCAAATGCTGATGATAACTGTGCTGGAATCATCACTTGGATGCATACCTTCTCACCGGCTAAAATGTGGATTGCGGGACTTTCTGCTTTGCAAAAGCCAATGCTGCATCTCCATACACAATTTAATCGTGATATTCCTTGGGATAGCATCGATATGGATTTTATGAACACAAATCAATCTGCACACGGTGACCGTGAATTTGGATTTATGGCAACAAGGTTGAATGTAAAAAGAAAGGTTGTTGTTGGTCACTGGGAGAACAGTGAAGTAAGAAGTAAAATCGGCAGTTGGATGCGCACAGCAGTTGCTTTTTCGGAAAGTCAAAACTTAAAAGTTGCTCGTTTCGGTGATAATATGCGTCGCGTTGCTGTTACAGAAGGTGACAAGGTAGAAGCGCAAATCAAATTAGGTTGGACTGTAAATGGTTATGGTGTTGGTGACCTTGTACAAAGAATGAATGATATCTCAGAACAAGAAATTGATGCCTTAATGGAAGAATATGAAAGAGAATATGAAATTGTCGCAGAAGGCCAGGTAGACGGTCCGATTCGTGATGCCATTCGTTATCAAGCAAGAATTGAGCTTGGTATGAAGGCGTTCTTAGAGGAAGGTAACTATACAGCCTTTACAACAACCTTTGAAGATCTTCATGGAATGAAGCAATTACCAGGTCTTGCTGTTCAACGTTTAATGGCACAAGGATATGGATTTGCCGGTGAAGGTGACTGGAAAACGGCAGCCCTTCTTCGTACATTAAAAATCATTGCTGATAATGAAGATACATCCTTTATGGAAGATTATACGTATCATTTTGAACCGGGCAATGAGTTAGTATTAGGCTCTCATATGCTTGAAATTTGCCCGACTATTTCAGCAACAAAGCCCAAAATTGCCGTATACCCACTAGGAATTGGCGGGAAAGAAGATCCTGCTCGATTAATCTTTGATGGAAAAGGTGGATCAGCTCTAAATGCATCAATCGTTGACCTAGGTCACCGCTTCCGATTAATTGTAAACGAAGTTGATGCAGTTCAACCTGAAATCGATATGCCAAACCTTCCTGTTGCTCGAGTGCTTTGGACTCCACAGCCGTCATTAAGCGAAGGGACGGAAAACTGGATCATTGCTGGTGGTGCTCATCATACTGTTTATTCTTACAAAGTAATGCCAGATCAATTAAGAGATTGGGCAGAACTTGTTGGAATTGAATGTGTGTTTATTAATAATGAAACAAACAAGCATGCATTCAAAAATGAACTACGTTGGAATGATGTTATTTTTAAATAAGAATTTGAATTTAAGGATGAAATTCCCTGAAATTTCATCCTTCTCTTTTTTATCCCACTCTTAACAGACATTAATGCACTACCACAAGCTTCTGAGTTAACTAAGAAGATAGGGAAATGAAGAAAACCCCCATTGATGGAAGTTTCACTTATTTCTTTTTCAGCTGCTGTTCAGCTAATTTGATCATTTCTCGAACCATGTTGCCTCCGAGCTTCCCGCCTATTTTTCCGGCTTGCTTAGATGTTAAATCTCCGTTTTTGCCGTCATGTAATGGAATTCCTAATTCTTTTGCAGTTTCGAATTTAGCTTCATCAGCTGTTTTTGTATTTGCTACTTTTGCCTTTAATTGGTTTACCTGTTCCCTTGCCTCAGGGACAAGTAATTTATTACGATTTGCCATTGCAAACCCCCCTTTTATTTATAGTTTTTCTAGAAGAGGATTGTTCTATGCTATAGTAAAAATAAATCTAAATATTAAAGTGAGTGGAAAGATATGACGAAAAAATTATTTTATGAGGATGCCTACCAAACGTCTTTTGAATCAAAAGTGATAAAAAAAGATGTTGATAAAGATGGGCGATATTTTGTTGTGTTAGAGCAAACAGCTTTTTACCCGACTGGAGGCGGACAACCTCATGATATTGGTTTGATAAATGGCGTAAGAGTTTGTGATGTAGAAGAAGTTGATGGAGAATTAAGACACTATCTCGAAGAAGCCCTTACAGAAATGGGGGATATTCATGGTGAAATTGATTGGGATCGCAGGTTTGATCACATGCAACAGCATGCGGGTCAGCATCTATTAACAGCTGTATTTGAGGATCATTTCGGGTATAAAACACTTAGTTTTCATCTTGGAAAAGAACTATCTACCATTGACCTTGACACCCGGTCACTTGCAAGTGAAGAAATATGGAAAGCAGAAGCCATAACAAACCAATTTATTTTAGACAACCGACCGATTGAAACGAAATGGATAAAGAATGAAGAAGAATTAGCAACCTATACACTTCGAAAAGAGTTGTCGGTTACTGAAAATATTCGTCTTGTTATCATTCCTGAAATTGATTATAACGGTTGTGGTGGTACACACCCTAAATCTACTAGTGAAATTCGTTTGTTAAAAATCCTGCATATTGAAAAGCAAAAAAAGCATGTTCGAGTTCATTTTGCTTGTGGCGATAGAGTGCTGAAGCATTTACATGAAAAGCATAATATTATCCAAAAGCTAACCTCACAACTTAGTGTCCCGCAAGAACAATTGAATGAGGCAGCCGACAGACTTCTAGAAAACACGAAGACCTTACAAGTGGAAATTGATGAATTAACATCAAAGCTTATTCAATACGAAGCAAAGGATCTTCTTTCAAAAGCTGAGCCTATAAAAGAACATTTTTTTATTAAAACCATTTTTAAGAATCGACCGGTTCATGTCTTACAAAATTTAGCCAAAGAGCTTGTAATTAACAGCACAAATCTTATCGTTGTCTTTATAAGTGAGCAACCAGACAAGATTCAAATCGTTTGTACAAGGACGGAAGAAATTGATGTTAATCTGAATCAAGTGCTAAAAGAGGTGCTGCCATCAATTCATGGTAAAGGCGGAGGCAGACCGTCGTTTGTGCAGGGCGGTGGGGAGAAAGTGATCACACCGGAAGAAGTGATGAAGTTACTTGTAAGAGCCTTAAAATCTAAATAAAGGTAATGTGAAAATCTCCTATTGCATTCATATGCGATTTCTAGTATTATAACAATACAAGCTGCGCTGTACGCATCCTTTATAAAGTTTTAACCTTTAAGCTGAAATAGGGAGTTTTACATTGAGGTCGGAATATCATGCCTCCATTAAGTAGAGGACGATACGAAAGCTTCTGCGAACACCCACTTGTAGGAGTGGTGGTTTAAAACTCTATAATTTTATGATGCGGCAATCGCGGCAAAACCTTTTTAACAACAATCCGGTTTCCTATTGGAAACCGGATTTTTATTTGTGTATATAATTTTTTTTTCGATGATAAGATACATTATTATTCTTGTAATTCTCTATGAATAAAACTCTCGGATGTGAGAGCGGCAACACCTAATGCAGCGGAATGAGTGGAGTGTTCTGAGAAATTAATTTGTAAATCCTGTTGTTGAAAGAAGAGGGATCGAGAATAAACAACATCTAAAATTGGTTGTTTAATCCACTCTTCTGCCATTGCTAAACGATTACCGATAATGATTTGTTCAGGATTGAAGGTGTTGATGATATTATTAATTCCATAACCGATATAAGATCCGATTTCTTTGAAAAGTGAAATCGCCTTTTCGTCATTTTTTTGTGCGAATGAAATTAATTGTTCTAACGTTGTATCTGATCCTGCTCGACTTAAGAGCGCATGCTCTGATGCGTACGTTTCCCAGCATCCTTTACTACCACATCTGCAAGGAATTCCGTTTATTTCAATGACCATATGACCCATTTCTCCTGAAAAGCCATTAAGACCTTGATATAATTCATTGTTAAGTATTAGTCCTACACCAATACCGATCCCAGCACTTACATAAACGATATCTTTATAATCCTGTCCAACTCCAAAGTGCTTTTCACCATATGCACCTGCATTTGCTTCATTCACAATAACAACCGGTACTTGGAATTCGTCTTCTAATAGTGATTTCATTTCGCAATTTTTCCACCCTAGGTTAGGAGCGAGAAGGATGCTGCCTTGTTTATCAACGATTCCTGGAATTCCAATACCGATCCCGACGATTCCATAGGGAGTTTTGGGAAGATCTTTAACTAATAAGGTAATCATTTTTTTAATCTGTTCGATCACTTCTGAAAAAGAAGTGTTTATCACTTTTACATGATCTTCAATCACAATATTTCCTTTTAGGTCTGTTACGACACCAAGAATATAGTTTACACCTAGATCTATTCCAATAGAATATCCAGCTGTTCCGTGATAATGAAGAAGAACAGGCCTGCGTCCACCACTTGATTCTCCAGGCCCAGATTCATAAACTAACTCTTTTTCTAACAGTTCATTTACAAGTGAGGAAACAGTTGCTTTATTTAATCCAGATTGGGCGGCAATATCTGCTCTTGAAATGGGTTCCTGCTGGGTAATCGTTTGAAAGACAAGAGCTGTATTATTTTTTTTTACAACTTGTTGGTTCCATGTAATTGATTTCAAATGCTTCACCTATTTTCAATGATTTTCTACTTATATTATAGTACAAACTTAGTTTAATGGATAGACAAACTTTTCTCCTAATGATATAATTCAAGTAGTTTTTAGAGTAGGAAATACTAGAATAAGAAGTTTATAAATTACTATATTGTAAGGGTTTACTTATTTAAGAGTATACCATTAAATGACAGATTTTATGCTCTATTGATGACTTGAAAAACATGGGGGAGATAAAATGAAGTATGTAATTGGTGTCGACCTAGGTACAAGTGCTGTAAAGGTAATATTAATGGATCAAGTGGGAACAATTGCACAAGAAGTGTCAAAATCATATCCACTAATCCATGAAAAATCCGGCTACAGTGAACAAGAGCCAGAGCAATGGGTTGAAAAAACACGAGAGGGACTTGCAGAACTTGTTCAAAATTTCCAAGGAAATGTGGCAGATATTGAGGGAATTAGCTTTTCTGGGCAAATGCATGGACTAGTGCTTTTAGATGAAAACAATCAAGTGCTAAGAAATGCAATCTTATGGAATGACGTAAGAACAACAGAACAATGTCAACAAATATATGATGTCGTAGGTACAGAGCGATTGCTGGAAATTACGAAAAATCCTGCGCTAGAAGGTTTTACTTTGCCAAAAATATTATGGGTAAAAGAGCATGAACCACAAATTTTTGAAAAAGCTGCTGTATTTATGCTTCCTAAGGATTATCTTCGTTATCGAATGACCGGAAATATTCATAGTGAATATTCAGATGCAGCTGGAACTTTATTATTAAATGTAGGCGAAAAAACATGGAGCAAAGAGATCTGCGATTTATTTGATTTGAAAATCGATTTCTGTCCATTATTAGTTGAATCACATGAATGTGTTGGCCATCTGATAGAAGAGTTTGCTCAACAAACGGGACTTTCATCTGAAACAAAGGTTTTTGCCGGTGGAGCTGACAATGCTTGTGGGGCAATTGGTTCTGGCATATTATCTGAGGGTCATACTCTTTGTAGTGTAGGGACATCAGGTGTTGTACTTTCCTATGAAGAGAGAAATGATCGCGATTTTTCAGGTAAGGTTCATTATTTTAATCACGGAAAAGAAAATGCCTTCTATACGATGGGAGTAACACTTGCTGCTGGGTACAGCTTAAATTGGTTTAAAGATGTATTTGCAGAAAATGAAACGTTTGAGGCATTGCTTGATGGGATTGAATCAGTACCAGTTGGATCAAATGGCTTACTATTTACACCATATTTAGTAGGGGAAAGAACTCCACATGCAGATCCTACGATTCGCGCTAGCTTTATTGGAATGGAAGGCTCACATACGAAAAAGGATTTTGCTCGTGCAGTTATTGAGGGAATTACGTTTTCACTAAACGAATCCATTGATATTTTCCGTGAAAGTGGAAAAGAAATTACCAATGTGATCTCAATAGGTGGTGGAGCGAAAAATGATACATGGCTTCAAATTCAAGCAGACGTTTTTAATGCTAAAATCATTAAGCTGAAAAGTGAACAAGGACCTGGTATCGGTGCGGCCATTCTAGCAGCATTTGGAGCAGGCTGGGCGGATTCATTACAAGAAATTGCCGATATCTTCATTCAACCTGATAAAACATATGAGCCAATCCCAGAGAATGTGGAAAAATACCAACAGTTATTTACACTATACAAAGATGTTTACACCCAAACGAAAACTTTAAATGAAGGATTAAAAGCTTTTAGAAAATAAAGTGAAACTCCATCAGCGGTCTTAATTCCCCGCAGATGGAAGTTGAAACGTTCAGACCCTCTTGACGGGCAAGGTATCCTCTCATCTACATTCTTTGTAACTTTAGAAGCTTGAGGGGGGCTTACTGCCCGTTAGAATGGGATAAATAATCAGGATCAGTTATTTTTTTTGGAAGATGACTGATCCTTTTTATTCTTTATTTGAAAGGTATCAGAGGAATAAATAATGACCATAAGCTGTCCTCCAATCACTTTTGAGCGAATGAGTAAAGGTTGATTATATTCATTTTCAAAAGTGAAATCAGGGCCATACCAACTTACAGTTGCATCTCGGTTTGGAGGAACGTAAGGAACTCTTCTGCTATGTGAGTACCGCTCAAGTATTTTGACACCTGCTTTATCTACCGCATTAAATAGTGTTGATGAAACTTGGCAAATTCCCCCGCCAATACCTTCAGAGAGCTCGCCTCTTACGATAACTGGTGCAGGTAAATAACCTTTTTCAACTGTTCTTTTTCCTACAACAGAATTAAATGAGAAAATCTCTCCAGGAAAAATCACATAATTATTTATTGCCTCTGAGGCTAATTTAATATTGTGAGTCCTCTCCGCATTTCTGCTATTAAAAAAAGTGACATATTGACCAACTATTTTGTTCTTAATAGAAGAAAGGAGCTCACTATCTACCTTCGGATAAAGTGTTTCAGTTGGTATTTCTATTGTTGCGGGACCTTGTGAAAAATAACGAGTATAAAATAGTTCCTTCCATAATTTTCGATTCAATTTATGCCCCATTTTTTCACTAATGATAAGACCATGTTGATCTAATGAAGCGTTTTCAGGTTCTTTGTATACTTCTGATTCTAAAGAATCGGTTAGTTCATTAAATTTTGCTTCATCAATAAAATCTTGTTGAAAAGGAGAAATAGCAATTTCAGAACGATGTAATGATTTTATTTCTTTTCCATTATAGGTTATTGATAAATTATCCGATAATTCAACGGGCTGTGTCATAAGTAATAATAATGTGAGTATTATATACAATGAATTCCCCTCCTTTTTCTACAAAGATTTAGTTTTTCGGTATTTTTTCGAAGAAAGGATCAACCATAACATTCCATGAAGAAAATGGAGAGGTTCTCACTAGTGTAAAGGTATGTTTCACTTTCACTGGGCCGATACCTTTTAAATACATTTTTATATCAGCAGGTATTTCCATCGTAAGAGACATTGGATCCTTCTGTTCAACCTCATCTAATGACCATTGCATCCCTTCAATATCTTGAAAAAACGCAAATGAGTCATCGAGATCAAGCTCGTTAGATAGACTTATCTTTTTACTCAAATCTTTATCACTGTTTTTAACAGTTAAAAGAAATACTTCTAATGATTGTTCAGCTGTAAGTGTTGCTGCATATTCATTAAACTTACCGGCAGCCTTTAAAATCATGATGTGATGTGACAAATCTTGTTTACCTGAACCATGTGTTTTACTTTTTGAAAAATGAATACAAAAATGACCTGGAAAGCCGTTTTGTATGGCTCCTCCTCCATGTGGCATTCCATGCATTGATGCAGGAATAAGACGGTCTTTGACTTGGATAAGGACTGCACGTCTTCTCCAGCTCCAATTACCATTATAGATGGCTTTCATGATAACGGTATCTTCCCTTGTTAGAGGCTGTACATCCGCATGACCACTCCCGGCTCTTCGTTGAACTTCAAATTTCTTTCCGGTTTCAATATCAATAACAGTGAAGGTAGAGTGGCGCGGAATAATTTCTTTTACCTCTTCCCAATTAGGTAGTTCAGGCTGAAAGCTGATGGGATGAAAGGCTGTCTTATATACTGTGGTTCCATATGTATGTTTATATGTAAGTGATAAGAGAAATAAGCTAATAATAAGGGTTTTTTTCAATTTGATTCAACTCCATTGCGATATTCATTACGTATATTTTGTGTAAAATTTCGTATATCATCGCAATTTAATGGAGGAAAAATTAGGAATTCCTATATAAGGGGATTTTCATACGTATTAGATATAATAAACACCTGAAAGCACAAAAGCCTTCTAATTTCTGGTACAATGTCATATACATAGATTTTATTAATTCATCAAGAAATTTTTCCAGATTAGGAGAATGCTCTATGCTACAATCCATTAACCGACAGCTTGAGAAGTGGATGCCAATTATTACACCATTAAGTGTATTAACAGGCGTGTTGCTTGCTGACAAGCTGTTGGCTTTTACATTTCTTATTCCGTGGTTTTTTGCATTTATGACATTAACAGGTAGTCTTGGTTCAAATTTTTCTTCCCTAAAAGGAGTCATAAAAAAACCGCTCCCATTATTTATAATCATTTTGTTGTTGCATTTAGTTATGCCCTCGGTTGCTTGGTTAGTAGGTCAAAGCTTTTATCCGGATGATCATTTAACCATTACAGGGTTTGTTCTAGCTGCCGTTATTCCTACAGGTGTTACAAGCTTTATTTGGGTGACGATTTATAAAGGAAATATTGCGCTTGCTTTATCTATTATCTTATTCGATACAATCTTATCACCTTTTTTAGTCCCGTTTTCTTTATCGCTTTTTGTTGGTCAAAATGTAGAAATCAATGTTCTGGACATTATGTCTGGATTATTCTTTATGGTTGTCATTCCTTCACTTTTAGGTATGGTGACAAATCATTTCACAAAAGAAAAAAGTGTAAAAGCAGGCAAAGTTTTAGCCCCGTTTTCAAAGCTTTCTCTTGCTTTGGTTGTCATGATAAATGGAGCGGTTATCTCTCCTTACATCAAGGAGTTTAATGTGAAATTGTTAACAATTGGCTTAATAGTCTTTTTCCTAGCATGCATTGGATATGTAATTGCATGGGGAATAGGTATTTTGCTAAAGAGGGACAGAGAAACACAAGTTGTAATGCTGTTTACAGGTGGTATGCGTAATATAAGTGCAGGTGCAGTTATTGCTGTTCAATATTTCCCGCCAGCTGTCGCGGTGCCTGTTGTATTAGGGATGTTATTTCAACAAATATTAGCTTCATTATTTGGCTTTTTGTTTCACCTTTTTGATCAAAAGCAGATGGTAAAAGATCAAATTTCTGCCACACAATAACAATATAACGTTGCCAAATGAACCAGATTATGATAAAAATAATGATAATCCAATTATTTCATAACTTAATAGATTCACCACTAGGGGAGCTGTTAAAGCTGAGAGAGGTTTGTACCTTGACCCTTATTACCTGATCTAGATAATACTAGCGGAGGGAAGCGGTGTTTGAATACATATTTTGGTTAAATTTAGCGCAATTGATTTGCTATCGATTTGGACCAATTATTTATGGAATTTAAACCACTTCTCTTTGTAGAAGTGGTTTTTTTATTTTGAAAAACTGTGAAGGAGGAGAGGGAGCTTGGCAAAAACGATCACCCATCTAGTTGAATCTGTTCATGAGCGGGAAGAAGAGTTAATTTCCTTAGTAAATAAACTAATTGAATTTAAAACACCTGCACCGCCAGCTAGAAATACAAAAGAAGCTCAACAGTTCATTGCGGATTTTTTAAACCAAAAAGGTTTCTCAATTGATATGTGGGATGTATATCCGAATGATCCAAATGTTGTTGCAGTTAAGAAAGGAAAGCAGAGTTCCTCTTACAAAAGCTTAATTATTAACGGTCATATTGATGTGGCTGAGGTACATGAGGATGAAAAGTGGGAAACAAACCCTTTTGTACCTATTGTAAAGGATCGAATGATTGTTGGCCGCGGTGCTGCAGACATGAAGGGCGGTTTAGCAGGTGCTCTGTTTGCCATTCAACTTTTACATGAGGAAGGAATTGATCTACCAGGTGATTTGATCTTCCAATCTGTAATTGGAGAGGAAGTAGGAGAAGCAGGAACATTAGAATGCTGTAACAGAGGATATAAAGCTGATTTTGCAGTTGTTGTGGATACAAGTGATTTACATATTCAAGGCCAAGGTGGCGTCATTACAGGATGGATAACTGTGAAAAGCTCACAAACCTATCATGACGCAACTAGACGCCAAATGATTCATGCAGGAGGCAATCTATACGCAGCAAGTGCAATCGAGAAAATGATAAAGATTGTCCAAGGACTTCAGGACCTTGAACGCCATTGGGCTGTGACCAAAAGCTATCCGGGCTTTTTACCTGGAACAAATACGATTAATCCGGCTGTTATTGAAGGTGGACGACATGCTGCCTTTATCGCAGATGAATGCAGGTTATGGATCACTGTTCACTATTATCCCAATGAAACACATGAAGAGATCATTCAAGAAATTGAAGAGCATATATTACATGTTGCAAATGCTGATCCATGGCTTCGAGAGCATCCCCCAATCTTTGAATGGGGCGGGAAGTCGATGATTGTCGATAAAGGAGAGATTTTCCCTTCCTTAGAAGTGGACCCTAACCACCCAGCAGTTAAGTTATTAGCTGCTACCCATGAGTCGATTATACAAAAGCAAGCAATTGTGGATGTATCTCCAACTGTTACAGATGGAGGCTGGTTGGCTGATGCTGGGATCCCAACAGTTATATATGGACCTGGAAAATTGCAGCACGCACACTCAGTTAATGAACAGCTATCAATCGATGAATTAATTCAATTCACAAAATCAATCTTATTGTTTATTTATGATTGGAGTCATACAGTAAATGAGGTTAGGAGGATGTCCTAAATGAAATTCAGTCAAAGGCTTTATGAAAAAGTACTTCCTATTTGGGAGAAGAATCATGCCCATCCGTTTGTGCAAGGTATGGGAGATGGAACACTTGCAAAAGAAAAGTTTCGTTTTTATATGATTCAGGATTATTTATATTTAATAGACTATGCAAAAGTGTTTGCATTAGGTGCGGTAAAAGCAACAGATGTAAATACAATGGGCCGATTTGCTGCTTTGCTGCATTCGACATTAAATGAAGAAATGGAGCTTCATCGTCAATATGCGAAACGATTTGACATAACAACTCAAGAATTAGAGGAAGCGAAGCCTTCTCCGACAACACTTGCTTATACGCATTATATGTTGCATGTAAGCCAAAATGGGACACTTGCGGAGTTGGTTGCTGCTTTGCTGCCATGTATGTGGAGCTACTGGGAAATAGGGAAGGACTTATCTAAAAAGGTAGGCGCAAGTGAACATGAATTTTACGGAGAGTGGATTACAATGTACTCATCAGCTGAATTCGGTCAACTTGCCACCTGGTGTATTGACTTAATGGATGACCTTGCAGAAGGAAAACCAGAACAGGAGCTAAATAAATTAGAAGAAATCTTCCTTAATACAACAAGATTTGAGTATATGTTCTGGGATATGGCTTACCATGAAGTGATGTGGCCAACAAATGACTAATACCATACTCAAATTAAAAGATATCAGTTTTCACTATGATCATAATACAGTGCAAAAGCCAATTCTTAAAAAGCTGAATTTGGATCTTTTTGAAGGTGAATTTATCAGTTTTTTGGGACCAAGCGGATCAGGGAAAAGTACATTGTTTAAGTTAATTACAGGATTGGAGCAACCAACTGAAGGTGAGATTTATTTGCGAAATCAGCTTGTGATCAACAGGTTAGGATATGTGGGATATATGCCTCAACAAGACTTACTATTACCCTGGCGAACAATAGTAGAAAATGCAGCCCTGCCCTTAGAGATAAAAGGAATGAAAAAACGTGAAGCTTATAAAAAAGTCGTGACTCTTATAGAAGAGTTTGGTCTAAAAGGTGTTGAAAATTGTTTTCCTAGTGAACTATCAGGGGGGATGAGGCAGCGTGTCTCCTTTTTAAGAACCATTTTAAGCGGATCCAACATTCTTTTGCTGGATGAGCCGTTTAGCGCATTAGATGCAATCACGAAATTATCCTTACAAGAGTGGCTATTAGCCCAATGGCAAAAGCGTAAGGAAACGATTCTCTTTATTACTCATGATGTGAATGAGGCATTATTTTTATCAGATCGCATTTTTGTGTTTACAGAAGCACCTACCTCGAAATTGAAAGAACTTCATGTTCCGTTAACTCGACCGAGACATGTAAGAGATTTAAATCATCCTGATATTCTGCAATTAAAAGATGAGCTTTTAGATGAATTGCGAGTGAGGCCAAGTTTATGAATCTAGTAAATAAATACGGAGCCTCGGTTTGTTTGATGATATGTTTTCTGATTGTTTGGGAAGTAGGAGCAAGAATCCTAGATATGGGTTTTATACTTCCTGCACCAACAGATGTGGTCGTAAAAATTTGGCTTTTAAAGGAATCTTTATTTTTGGAGCATTTACCAGCTACATTTCTTATTATGATCATTGGGTTAAGTTTATCGATTGTCTTTGGTGTAGGGTTAGCTATATGCATGAGTGTCAGTAAAACGGTTGAGAAAACATTTTACCCGCTTATTATTTCATCTCAGACCATTCCGGTTATCGCACTCGCTCCTATTTTTGTCCTTTGGTTTGGGTACACGATCTGGAGTAAGGTCATTGTGACAGTGCTTATTACGTTTTTTCCGATTACGGTGAACACCTATGATGGACTTAATGCAACGAGTAAGGAATATAAGGATCTGCTAAAGACGATGGGAGCAAGTAAAAAAGACATTTTCCTTAAACTTCAAGTTCCCGGATGTGCTCCATATTTTTTATCGGGATTAAAGGTTGCTGTAACTTTAAGTGTAATCGGGGCTGCTATTGGTGAGTGGATTGGTGCTCAATCTGGTTTAGGGTATTTTAGTAGAAGAATGATGACTCAATTTGATGGAGCTGGTGTTTTTGCGCCAATCGTTATTTTATCATTAGTTGGCATTGGGCTATTTATTATTGTAAGAATTTTAGAAAATAACATATTAAAATGGAGGAAAATAGATTGAAAAAGGTCATTTTATTGTTTATAAGTTTCTGTTTAGCTATTCTTTCAGCATGTGCGGGTACAAGTAATACTGCATCTGAAACAGGAAATCAAGAGGGATCGGAAGAATTAAAGGATATAAGCATTATGCTAGATTGGTATCCTAATGCTGTTCATAGCTTTTTATACATTGCAAAAGAAAAAGGGTATTTTGAAGAAGAAGGTTTAAATGTTGATATTCAATTCCCTGCGAATCCAACTGACCCAATTAATTTAGCGGCAGCAGGGAAGATTACCTTAGGTATTTCATATCAGCCGGATGTAATAATCGCCCGTGCAAACCAAGATGTGAAGATTAAATCAGTAGGTGCTATTGTACGATCCCCTTTAAACCGTGTGATTTATTTAGAGGATAGTGATATTCAAACTCCGAAAGATTTAGAAGGAAAAACAGTTGGGTTTCCTGGAATCCCTTTAAATGAATCACTTATTCAGTCAATGGTAAAAGCAGACGGAGGTAACCCAGAAAAGGTAAAAATGGTTGACGTTGGATTTGAGTTAGGCTCATCTATTGTTAGTAAAAAAGTAGATGCTGTAATCGGTGCGTATATTAATCATGAGGTTCCAGTCCTTGCACATGAAGGTCATAAAACTAGGAACATCAATCCAACAGAATATGGAGTACCAAATTACTATGAGCTTGTTGCGGTTACAAGTGACCAAACATGGAAAAAAGAACAAGAATCCATTGAGGCTTTTTGGCGTGCTGCAACAAAAGGATATGAATTTACTGCAAAAAATCCGGAAGAAGCTTTACAGATTTTATTAAACAATCAAGATGAATCAAACTTTCCGTTAGTAGAAGAAGTAGAGGTTCAAAGCTTGGATATCTTATTGCCGCTAATGAAATCAGCGGATGGTTTTGGTAGTCAGGATCAACAACAATGGGAAGAAACGATAAAGTGGTTGAAAGAAGCAGGTTTAATTGAAAAAGAACCTAAAGCAGAAGATATTTTTGTGAATATGTAAAAGAAGGATAATAGGACTTGATGGGATTTGAACCCACAAAATGTCCAACAGTTGTCGGTATAACTGTTGACCGCTCTGCACATTGAGCTACAAGTCCTTTTCATAGTTTGTGCGGTTAAGCTAATTTTATACAGGAGAATGTTTATATCGACATTATAAATTTTATAATACCAAATCAAAAACGCTTGTTCATTTCACTCAAGAACAAGCGTTTTTGATTCATGTGATTTATAATTTTAATTCAATCTTTGCAGACTCACGAAGTTCTTCAACTTTCGCAGCTAGTTTTTCTTGTGTTTTTTGACGTTCAAGGTTTGTTTTTAATGTATCCTTAACATCATCGTATTTTGGAGTCTCAGCTGATTCTTCAGCAGAGCTTGCCATTGAATCGTAGTATTCTTTAACTTCTTTATCTGTTACTTCTTCAACGTTTAAATCATTTTTGACATATTGATCATACTTTACTGTGTCAGCAATCTGATCCTTTAATTTATCTAAAGTAAGATTATTGGTTTTTAACGCTTCATCAAAAGCTTTATCAGACTCATATTGTGCTTTAAGAATATCTAGCTGCTCATTTATCTCTTCTTCTTTCGCCTCATAGCCTTTTTTCTCAATTTCCTGCATGATTAAGGTTTGTCCTACAAGACTTTCAAGTGTATAGTCTTTTAATTGCTTTGATAGTTCTTCAGTCGTTGGGTCTTGTCCCATACTGGTAAATTGCATTTGCGAGATGCTTAAAGCCTCATTATATTCGTTCCCTTTGATTTCTTGACCATTTACAATCGCAACAACTAAATCTTCTTCTACTTTTTGAGCATCAAGTTTTTTTTGCATTTCTTCTTGATCAACAGCTTCCTCTTTAGCGGGCTCTTCATTTGTTGCTTCTTCTTCTTCTTTTGTCGGCTTAGCAGCTTTTTCTTCATCATTGTTGCAAGCAGCAAGTGATAAAGAAAGTACCCCGACAAAAAATGCTATTAAATACTTTTTCAACATGGAAAAACTCCTTTCGATCCTACGAACCATTCGAGACATAGGTGCATATTTGGAATTGTATAACAGTTAACGAAAAAATGAAAGGTTTTCAAATGATTTAAATAATTGAGTCTTTTTATTAGGTCGTTTTTGTAATAAGTGTCTGAGAATGGTTGAGTGGATACCCTATTGATTCCTTCAATTTTACGGTGATTTATTTTGGTGAAAGTCCAGACAAACAAAAAACATATAATCTCCATTAGCTAGGTAATTGTATGAAAATTTCAAAAATCAAATCCTGATATGAGAGGATGAGAAGCGTTAAGGACGACTGAGACGCTTTTAAAAGAATATATGTATAAATGGTAACGCTTACACTAACTAATTGGAAGAAATACTCACAACATCTCTTAAACACCTTGATTATGAAAATCAGCGTGTTAGTATTAAAACGTGAGTAAAAATACGAACAAAAATACGAACGAAATTGGAGAGATGAGATGTTACACGATAAAACAGTTGCGTTTATAGGCGCAGGCTCTATGGCAGAGGCAATGATTTCAGGACTTGTAAAATCAGATCAATTTCCTACAGATCAGATCGTTGCCACTAATCGTTCAAATTCAGAAAGGTTACTTGCTTTAGAAGCAAAATATGGAATAAAAGGATGTAAAGTGGAAGACTTGCAGTTTGATCAAATAGATGTCATCATTTTGGCGATGAAGCCAAAAGATGTAGATCAGGCATTAAGCGGAATCAAGGAACATATCAAATCAAACCATCTCATATTATCAGTTCTAGCTGGAATTACAACAACATATCTTGAACAAAACCTTCATAATGGCCAGCAAGTAGTTCGAGTGATGCCGAATACATCAAGTGCAATCGGCGAATCAGCTACTGCCATATCCCCAGGTCATGAAACATCAGAAAACAATATCGTTTTAACTAAAGCATTATTAGGATGCATCGGTGAAGTCTATACAATCGATGAAAAGGATATGGATATCTTTACAGGTCTTGCAGGAAGCGGACCGGCATACTTCTATTATTTAATGGAGCATATGGAGCAGCAAGGTGTGCAGGCAGGATTTGATCTAGAAACAACAAGGAAAATTATTGCTCAAACAATTAAAGGTGCAGCAAAAATGGTTCAAGAACAAGATGAAACACCAACAATCTTAAGAGAAAAAGTAACATCACCAAATGGAACAACTGCTGCTGGCCTAAATGCACTTGATGAGAATGGTGGCGGCCAGGCAATTGCTAGAGCAGTTGAGCATGCTGCAAAACGCTCGAAGGAAATTAGTGAACAAATTCAAGAAAGTCTATTAGTGAATTCGAAATAAAAAATTTTTTAAATAGAGATAAATATGATTCAGGAGTGATATAATGACGACCCTAGAAAATGGAAAGAAACGGGTTGTAATCAAAGTAGGAAGCAGTTCATTAACTAGTCGACACGGAGAAATTAGTCGACGAAAACTAGAGAAGTTAGCAGATGAAATTGCATTATTAAAAGACGAAGGACATGAAATAGTCTTTGTATCATCAGGAGCTGTAGCAGCCGGATATCGAAAATTAGGATGTATTGACCGTCCGACATCTTTACCAGAAAAACAGGCAGCAGCATCCATTGGGCAGGGTTTATTAATTGAGGCGTACTCTGAAATTTTCTTGTCTCACGGATATGTTGCATCCCAAATATTAATAACGCGAAGTGATTTTTCTGATGAAACTCGTTACAACAATGTAAGAAATACGTTAAATGTATTATTGGAAAGAGGAATTATTCCAATTGTTAACGAAAACGATACGGTTACAGTAGATCGTTTGAAATTTGGCGATAATGATACGTTATCTGCAAAAGTGGCTGGTTTAGTTGAAGCAGATCAACTTATTATTCTGTCTGATATTGATGGGTTATATGACTCCGATCCACGTAAAAACGAGCATGCCAAATTACTTGAAAAAGTATATGAAATCACTCCTGAGATTGAAGAAGGTGCTGGTGAATCCGGTAGTAATGTTGGTACAGGTGGAATGAGATCAAAAATTGATGCTGTTAAAATAGCGATGGCATCAGGCATTTCAACATTTCTAGGTAAAGCTAGTATTGCCAATATTCTTACTGATGCCGTTCGAGGAGAAGCGAAGGGTACGTATTTTGAAGTAACAAATGAGACGATTAATTTAAATAGAAAGAAACAATGGATTGCTTTTCACTCAGGTCCAGAGGGGGAAGTTGTGATCAATCAAAAAGTAAAAACATCGATTGCAGACCATAAACATAGCATTTATTCATCTGATATTGAGAAAGTAAATGGACAATTTGATAAGGGTGCTGTTATCCGTATTTTAGATCATGAAGGAGAAAGAGTGGGTCTCGGTGTTGTTAATTATTCAACAGAGGAATTAGAAGAAATGAGGAACTTGGCAGATGAAGATATTCGTAGGCTGGAGGTTGTACATTTTGATGATTTAGTATGTGAGCTAGAACTATCATTACCTGTTGGAGTATAAAAAGGAGGAATTGGATGTCTGTCCTAGAACATATGACAGTTGAAGAACAAGCAATAGCAGCAAAAAAAGCGGCGAAAAAGGTAAGTCTATTAACAACAGAAGAAAAAAATGAAGCACTGCATATTTTAGCTGATACCTTGGAAAAGAACACAGAACGAATTCTTGATGCAAATGAGATTGATCTACAAGTAGGTAGAGAAAAGGGTTATGAAGAAGCTTATATGGATCGTCTTGCATTATCAAAGGAGAGAATTTTTGACTTTGCTGAGGGATTACGTCAGGTAGCAAGATTGGAAGATCCTACAGGAAAAATTTTATCGAGTTGGACACTTGATAATGGATTATTAGTTGAGAAGGTGACAGTGCCGTTAGGTGTTATTGGCATGATCTATGAAGCTCGTCCAAATGTGACAGTTGACGCGACAGGTCTTGCACTTAAATCTGGAAATGCCATCGTATTAAAAGGCGGATCATCTGCTTTATCATCAAACAAAGCAATCGTTGAGGTTATGCACGAAGCATTAAATGAGACAAAAATCCCGAAAGAGGCAGTTCAATTTATTGCGAGCACTAATCGTGAAGCGACACAACAGCTGTTTACAATGAAGGAATATATTGATGTATTAATCCCAAGAGGTGGCGGGTCTCTTATTAATGCTGTTGTTAACAATGCGACTGTTCCGGTACTTGAGACAGGTGTTGGAAACTGCCATTTATATATTGATGTTGAAGCAGATGTTGAAAAAGCATTAAACATTTTAGTGAATGCAAAAACAGACCGTCCAGCTGTGTGTAATGCATTGGAAACAGCTATTATTCATAAAGATTGGCTTGAAAAAAACAAAGACCATCTTAACAAGACATTAAATGAACAGGGTATTGCGGTTCATGGAGACCAAATAGCATTATCATATATCCCAAATGCTGTTTTGGCCAACGAAGAAGATTGGGCTAATGAATATTTAAGTTTAGATCTTGCTATCAAAACTGTTGAGAGTGTTGAAGAAGCAATCGAACATATTGAAACATATGGAACAAAGCATTCAGAAGCAATTGTAACAGAAAATAAAGATACAGCTAAAATGTTTATGAATGTCGTTGATGCCTCTGCTCTATATCATAATGCATCAACCCGTTTTACAGACGGAGGAGCGCTAGGGTTTGGAGCAGAAATTGGAATATCTACGCAAAAATTACATGCTCGTGGTCCTATGGGATTACCTGCGCTAACGACAGTAAAATTCTTAATGTCTGGAAATGGCCAAATTAGATAAAAGAAACAGGACTTTCTTTCTGGAAGGTCCTGTTTTTTATGATTTCGACTTAGAATACATAATTTTTCTTTGTAGGTGAAAACATAAAACATATATTTAATAAAGCAGGTGTGCGTAATGGAGAATAAGACAAATATTCGGTTAACGGCTGCTGAAATGTCTGTGTTATGGACGCAATTTATAAATGATTCTGCTTCAGTATGTGTCGTAAGTCACTTTATAAATAAGGTAGAAGATGAGGAAGTTCGTCCTATACTGGAATTTGCGATTAATGGATCATTGAAAAATCTTGAGTTTTTAAGAAATTTATTTCAAAAAGAGGATTTTCCTATTCCGGTCGGATTTACAAATGAAGATGTAGATAAGGATGCTCCACGTTTATTTTCAGACACATATTCAATCATCTATTTGAGACATATGTCTATTTTAGGTATGGCTGCTTCAAGTGGTGCAATCGGTTTCTCTACAAGGCCAGATGTCATTTCTTTTTTTAAGAGTGTGTTAAATACTGCTGTCGAATTACAAGATTTAACAAGGTGGTTAATGTTAAAGCAAGGTACATATGTGAGGCCGCCATATATTTCAACCCCTGATAAAGTTGATTTTGTTGAGAAGCAACGATTTTTAGCAGGATTTATTGGAGATAAAAGGCCATTAACAGCTCATGAAATTACGATGCTGTTTAATAATATCCAAACAAATGCGATTGGAAAAACGTTGATCATTGGGTTTGCACAAACTGCAAAGAATAAAGAAATAAAGGAATATTTTCTAAGAGGAAAACAAATCGCTCAAAAACATATAGACCTTTTCAGTGATATATTAAAAAAAGAAGACCTTCCTGCTCCGATGACCTGGGATACAGCAGTAACTGATACGACTGTACCTATATTTTCAGAGAAGCTTATGATGTTCCATGTTTCAGCTATGATTGGTGCTGGAATTGGAAATTATGGTGCCTCTATGTCAGGAAGTCCAAGGAGAGATCTTGCACTTAGATATGCTTCTTTAATACCAGAAATTACACTTTATGCAGAAGATGGAGCAAATATTATGATTAATCATAAATGGCTGGAAGAGCCCCCTCAAACAGATGACCGGAATCAAATAATAAAAAAAGAGTAGGGAAATGGCGACTGAACATGAATCAGTCGCTTATTTTAGAGAAAAATTGTTCATAAGATGAATAATAATGATAATTATTTTCAATAATAAAGATGAAAAGAGACAACCCCTATCGGTTGCCTCCTTTTCAAAACCTTATTACATATCAGCTGGTTCAAATGTTTTACAGTCTGTGTCACTGCTTGAAGAAGCGTTCTTTTCTTTATGATTCACAACATAAATTCGAGATGCTCCACATTTATTTTCATTGTTGATATTATGGACGCAGCTACTAACTTCACATAATACGTCTTGTGCCATATAAAACACCTCCTTCATTGTTAGGATAAGCAAATTCGAGCTTTCCTATTCAATGGAGGAGGTGTTTTTACGGTATAAATGTAATTTTTTCTGAAAACTTTTATTATTTAAAGTATTGACTCAATCTCTTTTGTGTTATATTCTATTCCATATTAATGTTAGAAAATCTAACACATAGGGTGGTATGATATGAAAAAAATTGAAGCCATTATTCGGCCACAAAAAATTACAGAAACCATAAAAGGTTTGAAGAATATAGGTATTACAGGTTTTACCGTGTCACAAGTCGTAGGAAGAGGAAAACAAAGGAATACAAAAGGTGTATATCGCGGGAAAAATTACAACGTAACACTGCATCCGAAAATAAAGCTTGAAATTGTTTTATCCGATCATATGGTAGAACCTACGATTAAAACAATTATTGCAAGTGCACAAACAGGTGAAGATGGTGACGGGAAAATTTATGTATATCCAATCCTTGAAGCATATAACATTCGTAATGGGGAACCAGATACTTCGATTGATGATTTAACTGTTCAAGAAGTTTCAGCAAGGGAGGGGAATTAACAATGGAGCTAATCCATTTAAATACGGTTTGGATTGTCATAGCGGCTGCGATGGTTCTTTTTATGGAAGGTGGTTTTAGTTTATTAGAAGCAGGGTTGGTGCGAACAAAAAATGCTGTGAATGTAACGATGAAAATCTTTGTTGATCTAACAGTTGGCGCTTTGGCATTTTGGGTAATTGGTTTTGCTATTATGTTCGGTGATAGTGCATTCGGCTTCTTCGGGACAAGCTTGTACGGTACTCCTGAAAAAGTTGATATAGGTTTAGAACTACCAAGTGAGGCGTTTGTTCTCTTTCAGATGGGGTTTGCAGTAGCGTGTATTTCGATTATTTCTGGAGCGGTTGCAGAGAGAATGAACTTTAAAGCCTATATTCTTACAGCAGCACTCATTACGTTAGTTATTTACCCGCTTTCAGGTCACTGGATATGGAATGGAGAAGGTTGGCTGGCTCAGCTGGGAATGAAAGATTTTGCTGGATCGGCTGCAATCCATGCAGTTGGCGGATTTGCCGCGTTAGCAATGGCTAAATTGCTTGGTGCACGAAAAGGAAGGTTTAATTCAGATGGTAGTGTAAATGTGTTTGCACCAAGTAATATTCCATTAGCATCAAGCGGTGCATTTATATTATGGTTTGGGTGGTTTGCGTTCAACAGTGGAAGTACATTAGATGCCTCTGATGCTTCTTTAGCATCTATCGCCATAAACACGATGCTTGCTGGAGCAAGTGGAGGAACTGTCACACTATTATTAACGATGAATAAGTTTGGTAAGGCTGATCCGAGTATGACAATTAATGGTGTATTATCAGGTTTAGTAGCAATAACTGCTGGATGTGCATTTGTTGATCAATGGAGTGCTATTTTGATAGGTGGTATATCAGGTGTGATTGTCATTTATGGAACGCTTTTAATTGATCATATGAAGATTGATGATCCAGTAGGTGCTGTGGCTGTTCATGGATTTAATGGAATTTTTGGTACGATTGCTGTAGGGTTATTTGATACATCTGCAGGTTTGTTTACAACAGGTCAAGTATCCTTGTTAGGAGTTCAGCTATTAGGAGCAGGAGTTGTGGCTGTTTGGGGGTTAATTGGAGGAGCGGCCATTGCAAAAATAGCTGAAGCAACAGTAGGATTACGTGCTACAGAAGAGGAAGAGGAGGAAGGACTTGATATGTCTTACCACGGTATTCCTGCTTATAATGAGCTAGAACGATTTACAGACTTGCCGACAAGCTTATACAACTTTGAAGAAACCACTGGTATAACGGTTGCAAGACCTGAGCAAAAGAAGGTTGTAGGTTCATAAGAATATTAATGAACAAAAAAGCGAACCTTTATGGTTCGCTTTAGCTTCGTCAAGTAGATGAACGTCGATAAGTACACGACATCCAACTTCGAAGCATAGGGTGTGCAAGTGTAGTCTTGGAGATTGCCGCCGCGCTTTTTTTCTGCCAGCGTCAATCCACTATATGGGTAGCCCCAAATGAATAGAAGACAATGGACGTCTTCTATTCATTTGCGTCTTATTTGCCTAGGGTGACCAAGTCACTTGCGCTTTTGTTTTTTAATTAACGAATCACAATTGAAAACATTAGGCCAAGGTAAGTAGAAATGATAAAAGCAATTCCAAAGCCTAAAGCAATCATTGGAGAAATTTTTTTATAGAAACTAACAATCATCATCATCACAAATAACATAGCAATAATAAGTAAAACAATTGATTGTAATGCCATATTGAATTGAACGACAAATGGGGCTTCAATATTTTGACCCAATAAAGGTTGAATCCAACCTGCAGGTCCTTCTTGTAGAAAGGTTGCATTTACTTGATGTGGTGGTGGCAGTGTTCCCAAAACTCCAGTAATAAAAAAGACAATCATTAGGATGAAGGACTCCGCTTGGACCCATTTTAGCGGATTAAATTGTTCATCTTGTTTAGTTTTTCGAGATAGAAAGCCGTTTATTAATCCAAAAGCAAGGATAGGGATAATACTGATATGTTTAAGTAAAAGCATTTGTCCGTACGATAAAACCCATGAATTCAAATAATCTCGAGGTTCGACTACGAATAGCATTAAGCTGATTCCTGTTATCGTTAAAATGACAACCAATCCTATTGATAACGGAGTAAACCAGCGAAGAAAAGCATGCCAATTTTTCATAGACTTTGCTAACCAACCCACATGGAGGAGTACTCCAAACCAAATTGTGATGGTTAAAAAGTGGATAGAGTGTGAAAGTAGTCCAGGCCAAGCATCGAGTGTTGAAGCGTGACTTGCATAGCCTGCCGACAAGATCATAATAAGCATAAAAAATGCTTGCAGGTATTTTGGTCCTTCCACATATATTGTCATCCATAACAAAACAGCGAAAAAACTTCCATAGATCCAAGCGATACCTACCTGAAACTCCGTTAAAATTGAATAGGCTGTTAAACTAAACAACCCATCCTGTGAAAAGAAAGAGATCACTTGAACAACAGGGAGAAATGTTAACACAATAATACCTAGAACACTTAATAATAAGCTTTGTTTTGACACTCTTATTACTGGTTTACAAGACTGTGGTATAAATTGTAAAAAAATATACCCGACTAAATAAGAGTAAAGCATATAGGTTACATACTCTGTTATTGGAATTAATTGATTCATGTTTTACCTCTTTTTACGAAATAGAACCCATATTCCACCACTTAATAAGAGGATTAGAACAATAACTGATAGGGTAGCAAACGTTGAATTGTTTGATTGTTCATTTGAGTTTGTCACATCTTTTTGAGGTTCTTCAATCGTCTCATCTTCTGCTTGTTCGACATCTTTTTCAGATGTTTCATTTTCCGATTCTTTCTCTTCTGAGTTTTCAGTGTTAGTTGATGGTAATTCCTCAGTTTTAGGGATATCGACCGAAAATGGAATGTCACCTGTCATGGCATGTCCATCTTTTGCTGCGATCTTCCATGTTAATATGTAATTACCATTGGAGAGTGGAGTAGCTACTGTGCCGATAAGCCCTTTTTCGTTAACTGTAATGGAATCAAATGAGATTTCTTCATTATTTTGCATTAAGACAAGTGTACTCTGTTTTTCAATTTCTCCAGCAAATTCAACCTTTACCTCTGTTATTTCCTCTGTTATTACTTCACCTTCAGCAGGAGTGGAATTAGATAAGGTTGTGTGGGCGGAGACCATTAATGGAAGCATCCAAAGAACACTAATAAGTAGTATTATTTTTTTCATCAAATCATCCTTTGTATTCAAATTAAGTAAGAAAGCGTTTAGCCACTCACGCTTTTCTATATTCATTTTAGCATTGATTCCCCCCTTCATTCATAAATGATTTCTAACAAATTAGCAAACAAAACGGGTTGAGTTCAAGAGAATTCAAATAAAAATTTTTTATAGGAACTGTGCATCCGCCCTTACGGACAAATATCCAAATACATAGTGTATTAGTACAACGAAAGGGAGGTGTTGTAAATGGGTGGTGCAACTCCAGGTTATGGCTACGGTGGTGGCTTTGCTTTGATCGTTGTGTTATTCATATTACTGATTATTGTGGGCTCTGCTTACGTTGGGTACTAGTTTATTATTGATTTCGATCATAATATAAAAAGGAGGAATTTTCATGTACGGATATGGTGGTTATGGACACTGTGGCTACGGATATGGTGGAGGATATGGATATGGTAGAGGATTTGCGTTAATCGTTGTATTGTTCATTCTATTGATTATTGTTGGTGCTGCTTGGTTATAAGATAACCGAAGGAAAAGGCCTGAATTATTCAGGCCTTTTTCAATTTTAATAATTAAACACTATGAGGTCTTTTTCTCTTCCTCATGAATAGCAATTAAAGATTTGCGTTTAATCCAATAATGAAAGCTATCTTTTGGAAAAACACCTCTTCTTTTTGAGTTGTTCATCTGAATGACAACGCTTTCATCATAGACCTCAAGAATCTTCAATCTGTCAGAATTGCTAATATTCGGCAAAAAGTTTCCGCTTAGTTTAAATTCCATATTATGCTGTAAATCCATATAATCAAGTGCTCCTTTTAATCATAAGTTTAAAAACTACTTATAATGTTTCCCATGACAAGAAAAATTATCCGGATTATCAAACTTGAATCAATTTGTACTTTTTCAAAACTACGATACAATATTATTCAGCACGAGATTTTCATAAAAGGAGATATGATCATGAAAGAAACACTTCAATTAATAAAGAAATTAGTGGAAATCCCTAGTCCTTCAGGAAATACCGATAAAGTTATTTCGTTTGTGGAGTCTTATCTAAAAGAACTCCATGTGAAGATGAAAAGAAACCATAAAGGGGGGTTACTTGTTACCCTTCCAGGCAGAGACAATACCCAGCATCGTATACTTACTGCTCATGTTGATACATTAGGTGCGATCGTAAAGGAGATTAAGGCAAACGGGAGGTTAATGATCGACCTTATTGGAGGGTTTAACTATAACTCAATTGAAGGTGAATATTGTCATATTGAAACATTAACTGGACAAATATACACTGGGACTATATTGATGCATCAGACATCTGTTCATGTTTATAAAGATGCAGGGAAGCTTGAAAGAAATCAGAAAAACATTGAAGTTAGAATTGACGAAAGAGTAAATAATGCACAAGATGTACGTGAATTAGGAATAGAAGTAGGAGATTTTATTTCGTTTAATCCTCGTGTAGAGATTACACCAGGCGGTTTTATTAAATCTCGTCACTTAGATGATAAGGCAAGTGTTGCTTTACTGTTACAATTAATCAAGCAAATCATAACTGAATCTATAGAACTGCCATTTACGACCCATTTTCTTATTTCAAACAATGAAGAAATAGGGTACGGAGGTAATTCGAATATTCCTAATGAAACAGTAGAGTATTTGGCAGTGGATATGGGAGCAATTGGAGATGGGCAAGCAACAGACGAATATACAGTTTCAATTTGTGCAAAAGACTCGAGTGGACCCTATCATTATGGGTTAAGGAAAAAACTGATTGAGCTGGCGAAACGGAATGATATTCAATATAAAGTGGACATATATCCTTATTATGGATCAGATGCTTCAGCTGCTATCCGCTCTGGACATGATCTTGTTCATGGGTTAATTGGTCCGGGAATTGATGCTTCACATGCCTTTGAAAGAACGCATACAGCTTCACTAGAGAATACAGCAAAACTTCTTTACTATTATGTTCAATCAGAAATGACACGTTAAATCCTGATAAATATAAAAGTCTATGAGAAGTTTTAAGGGGTTTTGCACTTTTAGCATTCTAGAGGATTTCTGTATTTTATGTTAACTACAGAGTTTTGTTTTTAACTGTTTTAATTTTAAAATTGTAGAAATATATGGAATATGATTGACCCAACGTTTTTATCTGGAGAATTAGGACATTGATTAGTGAGAAGTAAGTTTCTTCTTTTTGTATGGTATAGTTTTCAAAAAAAGGGAGAGTTTCATTTGATCTACTACATAGTTGATGTATTTGCTGAAGAAAAATATAAAGGAAATCAGCTAGCAGTTTTTATGGATATTGGGAATTTATCGAGTGAAGAAATGCAGAAAATTGCGAAGGAAATTAATTTTTCTGAGACAACGTTTATACAATCAGTTGAGGAAGCAAATGGTGGATATCAAGTAAGAATTTTTACTCCGAATGAAGAAGTTCCATTTGCAGGACATCCAACTTTAGGAACGTCCTATATCATTAGGAACAAAATCATGAAAAATCAGGAAGGAAAAGTTGTATTAAAACTAAAGATCGGAGATATTCCAGTTACATTTGATCAATCAGGAATTCTCTGGATGAAGCAAAACTCACCTACTTTTGATCAAACTTTATCATGTCAACAACTTAGTGAAGTGTTGAATTTAGATATTTCGGATTTTGATCTAGATTACCCAATTGAAGATGTATCAACAGGCCTGCCTTTTATTATTGTTCCATTAAAGGGATTAAAAGAGGTGAAGAAAGCAAGGGTTAATCTTGAGAAACTAAAGGCTTTGACAGAAAATACTAGAGCCAAGGCGATCCTTGTATTTAGCAGGGAAACTTATCATCAAGACCATCATCTAAATGCTCGTGTGTTTGTAGATGTGTTTGGAATTCCGGAGGATCCTGCAACAGGCAGTGCAAATGGTTGTTTAGCAGGCTATTTACTTAAGTATCGTTATTTTGATTCTTCTTCGATTACGATTAAAGTTGAACAAGGGTATGAGATTCAGAGAGAGTCTTTGATCTATATTAATGCGGAAGAAAAAAATGGTGAATATTCGATACATGTAGGAGGTAATGTGGTAAGTGTTGCCAAAGGTGAATGGTTTAAATAAGCCTAATCTTCCAATTCACAAATGTTTGCAAATTTATCCGATACTTTTAACAGGCAGTAAAACCCCCACCTCAAGCTTATGAATAAACAAAGTAGGCGGGTAGGTGATAACTGCCCGTATAGGTCCGATTGGTTCGACTAACCATTAGTGGGGATGAAGAAAACCCCCACTGATGGAAGCTTCACTTTATATTCTAGACATTAATTTATAGGTAAGAAAAGTTCCTCCTAAAAGAAGAGCTGATAATAAAATGACCAAGCCAATTCCGATTTCATCAATTAATGTAAAAAGATAGATAATTAAAACAATATCAGTAATAACTGAACCGATAAGAAGGATATTTGGGGACCTCATATGTGAATAGCTCCTTTGAATAATAGTTTCTAACACCAGTATAGCCGTTTTATGATGTAAAAAAACAGAGTCTAATATTGACTCTGTTTTATTTAATATAAGCGATAATCCCTTCGTTATCATCTAAAACAAGCTCAATAGCTGCTGAGTAAGGGTCAATGTTCATTTCAGTTTCAAGCCAGAATCTTAGTGCCTCAATGATATTAGCGGTAATTAAAACCTGTTTGCGATCATATACATAGGATTCTGCAGAAAAACCATATTCATCATCATACAATAACTCGATTTCAACCTCTTGAGGTTTAATTTGTTTTTTAGAGGCAATGTGTAAGCATAATGCATTTACAATATCTTGCTCGGAAATTTTTATTTGCCCCATGCGGCTTCTTCCTTATCCTTGCGTTTTTTCATAAAATACGTGAAAATCTTCCGAATAATGAAGATAACCGCCAGAATAGCTAACAGATTAATGATGAAGCCGATAATGGAACCTAAAACCCCAAGATTCGTTAATAAACCGCCAAGTAGTAAACCCGCAAGTCCACCTAAAAATAAACCTTTCATAATTCCGCCAGTTTTAGGCTTGGTTGTTGTCTTACTATTTGTTGTAGTGGAAGATTTTTGTTGCGTATCATCCTTCTTAAATAAAGAAGGACTATTAGAGTTAGTATTAGAATTAAAAGATTTTTTCCCCGATTTATAGCCTTTTGCTTGGACAGTTGAAACCTGATCTCCTAGCAAAAAGCCGCCAACGGGTGTGAGTAGTAAAGTAAGTGCTACCATTGCTGAAAATAATTTTTTTAACATGCTGCCAATTTCCTCCTAGTTATCTAACTATTTTTGATCTATATGTATTACGGATAATGATATAGGAAGGTTTCAATTTTGAAAAGTTTTTTTGATGCTGAATAAAAAAGTATAAGTAGGGGGTTAGCGGCCAAATTTTCCAACTTACGAAAATAGATCATTTTGATTCAGTTGAAGACATGAACTGATTCAAAATGATCCATTCCTTTTTATCGATTCGATACCCAAATGATTTCGCCTGACTTATTTTTATCATTCACTTTAACGTGGAAATCATTTTTCTTATAAAAATGGACAAGTCGGTCAACATGATCCCAGTCTCTTTCAGCGATATCACCAGTAATCTTAGGTATGTTTTGCTCTATTGCCAGCTCTTTTAAATAATCCATACAGATTGATCCGTATCCTTTATCAGCTGGACCTTTAATGTCACCGATGTGAATCGTATTTTCATCTGCGTAAGTTGCCTGAATCGAAAAATCCCATTTTCCTTTATAGGACGTTTCGCAATCACATAACATAATTTTACATGATTGATCGTCTTCGGGTGTGTAAACAATCACAAGTTTTTCATCCTTTGATTGGTCAACCCCTAATACTTTACTTTTTTTAGCAATCTCTTTTAAATTATCTTGCATGCGAAACACCTGAAACTCCAGATCCTCTAATTCTTCCTTTAGTTCATCAGGATTATTAGAACGATGATCGGCTTCAAGTAGTTTATACATTTTCTCCACTCCTCTCATAACCGATGATTCAATAGTTTATTCATTAAATTCATAAATGTTAATAACAAACAGTGTAATATTATAAAGAGTATTATAGTGAAAGTCAATATAGTAAGAGAGAATAAGTTTTTTATTTTGATAGTGTTGATTAAATCATAAGTTAATTTCTTCATTAGGAGGTAGAGAGAAGAGGAACCTTGTTAAAATCCCGGTGAAAGATGAATATTTAGCAGTATATATCGAAATGGTCATAGTAGAGTTGATAAAAAATAAAAAAGAAAGAAGCGGTTCTTAACTGCCTCTCAGACTGTTGACAAACGCTTGCTTTCTTCTTTACTCACCTTGCTGCGGTGCTCATTACCACCCCGGTAACTCCGCTCCTCACAAGGCTTCGTGCCTCGAAAGGCAAGTGTTAGCAATCAGTCTGAAGGGCCAGCAATTTTACATTGTCTACACACTGAGAGGCAGTTCTTAACTGCCTCTTTATACTTCAATAATAATAGGAAGAATCATTGGTTTTCTTTTCGTGTGTTTATATAGGTATTGGCCTAATGTTTTTCTAATATTCTGTTTCATGACATTCCACTGATGTACTCGTTCCTTCTGAAAGTCCTTCATAATTCTTTCGACTTGACGATTCACGTCCCTCAATAATGCTTCAGAATCTCTTGCGTATACAAACCCTCTTGAAATCGTGTCAGGGCCAGAGATGATGCTTCGATCGGTTTTACTTAATGTAACAACGATTACAAGCATACCATCCTCTGAAAGTTGTTTACGATCACGCAAGACAACGTCTCCTACATCTCCAACACCTATTCCGTCGACATATGTATTGCCCGCAGGAACCTTTCTCGTTTGACGTGCTTCTTGGTTCTCAATGTCAACAACATCTCCCAAGTTTATAATAAATGTATGGCCTTTTTCTACTCCAACTGATTCAGCTAATAGACTGTGTTGATGGAGCATCCTGTATTCTCCATGGATAGGAATGAAATATTTAGGCATCATTAACGTTAGCATAAGCTTTAAGTCCTCCTGATATCCATGTCCTGAAACATGCATGCCAGTTGAGCTTCCAGATCCGTAGATTACCTTAGCTCCTAGTGCAAACAAGTTATCAATAATTCGAGATACATTTCTCTCATTTCCAGGAATTGGTGAAGCGGCTAAAATAACTGTATCACCTGCAAGTATTTCTGCATCACGATAATTGGCAGTTGAAAGTCTGGCAAGCGCAGCCATCGGCTCACCTTGGCTTCCTGTACAGAGAATTGCCACATTTTCAGGGGCGAATTCTTGAATTTGTTGAGGTTGAATCAACATTCCCTCTGGTATATTTACATAACCGCGTTCCATGGCAACATCGATAACATTGACCATGCTTCTTCCGAGTAATGCCAGCTTTCGATTTGTTTTTATTGCAGCATCAACAACTTGCTGAATACGGTTTACATTGGATGCGAATGTAGAAACGATTACTTTTCGCTTTGCCTTCATAAATGCCTCATCCATATGCTCACCTACCATTTGTTCAGAGGGAGTTAAGCCTGAGCGTTCTGCATTTGTGCTTTCAGATAATAGCACAAGAACGCCTTGCTTACCGATTTCAGCCATTTTGTGAATATCTGAATGCTCGTTATTCGCAGGTGTTAAATCAAACTTGAAATCTCCTGTGTGTACAACATTTCCTTCTGGAGTATGAAAAACGATCCCTAGGCAGTCTGGAATACTGTGATTTGTTTTAAAAAAACTCAATTTTACCTGATCAAAAGAAACGAGTGATGTAGATTCAATTTGGATTAGTTGACTATCTCTTAAAAGGTTATGCTCCTTCAATTTTAATTCAATTAATCCTAAGGTAAAACGTGTTCCATATACAGGAACATTCAATTTTTTTAGAAAATAGGGGATGCCGCCAATATGATCTTCGTGACCATGTGTCACGATAAGTGCTTTAATTTTATCCTTATTAGCCTCTAAATAGGTAAGGTCTGGGATAATTAGATCGATCCCTAATAAACTTTCATCAGGAAATTTCCCTCCGCAATCAATGACAAAGATTTCATTTGAATATTGGACTACATACATATTTTTTCCGATTTCATTCACGCCACCTAAAGCAAAAATGGATAATTGTTCCTTTGTCGTCATTTTATGAGTCCTCCCTAAAAATAGTATTATTTAGTATGCCAATTTTTAGGGAGCTTATCAGTAAATGGCATAAAAAACGAATCGGCATAGAAAAAAAGCTAAAGAAGAGGGATCATTTCTCTTCTTAGCTTTCTGGATTTATGGATTGTTCAATTTTTGGCTTTGTTATTCGTTGTGCTTCAACTATATATCGTTGTGGAGCAGGACCAATAAAGGTAAATGGATAGCATGTTATAAGAGTTAACGTACTTCTTGGCTTTGGAACGATAACGGTCTGGTCATCCTTTTCAACAATTCGGATTTTCTTGATTTTATAGATGAATGAATCGCTTGTGATTGTAACGATTAAGGTATCACCTATTTTCAAGCGGTCAAGACCACGAAAAAATGTATCACGGTGACCAGCTAAAACAGAATTACTTTTTTGGCCAGGTATGGGGGTTGACGGTATATGGCCAATTCCTTTTTTTAATGTTGTTTCTTCAACTCCTTCATAAATAGGAAGAGTTCTGTCTAGCTTGGGAATTGTTAGAACACCGATCTTTTCACCTACTGTAAGGGGAGCAGTTGTTTTCAATGACTCTCCATTTTTAGGTGATGGATAGGATGCGGTCACTTCTTGCTCAACTTCGTTATGAAACCCTATTGATAACCAATAGGATTGATACATAATTATTAAAAATCCAACAATTATAAATCCCAAGGAAAGATATGGAATAAATCGTGTGAGCATTTACTGTACCTGTTTCACTTTTTTTGTTAACAAGAAACTAGTAATACCGATACATAAGATGATAAATCCGAATAACATATTTCCCCATAAGGATGAGGAAGTATCCGGTAATCGGTCATGCAACTCATTCGTTAATTCCCCAGCTAAATTTCCTAGTTCGGCAAATTCGATTCCAGATTCAATAAAAAACTCTGAGCTAAGCATATCCTCAGATAAACGCATATCTAAGATAAGATCACCTTGAAGATTATAAAGAGAAATAAGCAGATCGTTATGATACAGTTCCTCCATATTCATTAATTGTTTAAATGTAACGTTCGTTTCTACTTGATTGTCATCTATTAATATAAATTGTGCTTTAAGGTGTAGACTTTCCATTATTTCTTGAAAAACAGCGATTAATTCATCCTGTTGAGCTTCTGTTAATTCTGTCATATCATCCATCATTAAGTAAGGATCTAATCGAGTCATGATGTTTTCCATTTGTTGTTCTAGTTTCTTTTCATCTAATTCCATGAAATGAGTAAACAGGGCATCTACTTCTTCCTCTGTTAGCCCGATTAAGGATAAGAATTCCTCTATTTCAGCCATTTCACCATCATGATCTAAATAAAAACTTAAGGCTACATCAAGGTCTTCAATAAAGTTATAATCTTCAAGTGTTTCTCCAAATTCAGCTAGGACAACATCCATTTCTTGTCTAGTGATTTCATATTGATGTAAAAGCTCCGCTAAATTTTCAGGTGTAATAGGAGTTCCGAGGATCATGCGTAGATCTTCACCAGTTTCAAAGTCATCAAGAGTTAATTCATAGTAACCGAGATAATCAATCAATTGTTGCTGTGACCAATTTATTTCTGATAGGATTTGGTTTACTTCCTCTTGTGGTGGTGCAGCTTGTACTGTTTGACATAACAAACAAAGGAAAACAAGATTTACTATAAAGAACTTTTTCATTTCATTTCCCTCCAACATTCATAGATGTTGGTAGTATGTGTTATCTATGAACGGATCTATACATAAATAAGGAAGTAATGTAAAGGCTTAGAGTTATATGTATGTTTTTCCAATTTAGAGCAAAGTCTATACTCTAGGATGACCAAGTGGGGAGTTTCAGCTATGAATAGATCTAAAGAAGAAATCACCGACCTTATAAAAAATGAATTACATGGTTCTCCTGATTTGGTGAACCAAATGCTTGAAGCGAATGGGACAGTCTGCGAGTTGTGGTATATAAGTAGCGTTTGTGATAGTGAGAAAATACATAAAGATCTTTATGTACCTTTTTTTGAGGAAAGAGATAAAAAGGAATATGAAGATTATTTATTATCATTATCCAGCATCCGCCAAATTGAGGATGGGGACCATCCTGTTGAGTTATTACTTAGAGGTTCAGTCCTAATTTTTTTAAATCATTTTATTTTAACCCTGGAGGTTAAAAATTATCTTAACAAAACAATTCCAGATACAACAATTGAAACAACTATACAAGGTCCTCAAACAGGATTAAGTGAAGATTTAGAAACAAATTTGAATATTATACGGCATCGATATCATCAATCGTCTCTGACAATTGAAGATAGGAAAATTGGAAATAAATCGCAGATGGGATTAAAGCTTCTATATGATGCTAAGGAAGTAGACCTTGAAGTTTTGAAAGAGTTACACCAAAGATTAGGTAAAATTGATAAGGATGTTATTCAATCTGTTTCACAATTATCAAGAATGATTACTAGACATAGGTCTTTTTTATTCCCAACCATTGTTATAACAGAACGTCCAGATCGGATTGCCTATAATCTCTCAAAGGGTAAGATTATCGTCATTATGGAAGGGACGAGGTTTGCATTAATTCTGCCATCTGTTTTCTATGATTTTATGAGTTCAATGGATGACCTTTATTTACCTTCCTGGATAGCAAAGTTTTTAGTCATTTTACGATATATGGGGTTAGGAACTGCGCTATTACTGCCGGCTATGTATGTGGGGATAACTGCTTTTAACCCGGAGTTTTTCCGTGTCCAACTTGCATTATCAATTGCAGGAAGTCGGATGTCTGTCCCATATCCAGCATATATTGAAGTATTGTTTATGCTTATCATGATGGAATTGCTAACAGAAGCTAGTATTAGATTGCCTAAAGCGATTGGCCCAACTGCTACAACCGTTGGTGGACTTATTTTAGGACAAGCAGCAACAGAGGCGGGTCTAGTAAGTAATATTATGATTATTATTGTGTCTGCAGTTGCAATTTCTAACTTTGTGATTCCTATTAACGAAATGAGCTTTGCCATGAGAGTCACAAAGTATTTGCTATTACTACTTGCTACCTTCACAGGATTAATAGGTGTTATTGTCGGCTTAGTAGGGATCATTTATTATTTGGTCAGTTTAAATAGTTTTGGAAAACCCTATCTAGCTTTTTTTATTGATGAACAGTTTAAGGAATAGTAAAAGTGTAAGGGTGCTTTCCTAAAGGGAGTAAGTTTATATATAGATTAGGAAGTTGATAATGTCGAAACGTTTTATTTATGTCATGTTAATTTTAAATATGCTAACGAATATTGTGGCGTTTGTCCCGATGGTGTTAATTGAAAACCGGGGTGCGGGATCCGTGCAGGCTATTTTTTTAGCTGTGCCGATAGGAATGCTCATTATTTATTTTTACACAAAATATATGAGTGGATTTCCTAACCTCGGGTTACCTGAAATTCTTGAAAGATATACACCGAAATGGTTTCGCTTTTGTTTTTTATTCTTTCATGGAGTACTGTGGCTTATAGCAGGATTAGTGACGCTAATAACATTTACACACATTTCAAAACAATATATTAATCCTGATATTGAAGAGCTTGTTATTGTGCTTTTATTTTTACTTATTATCGTTTTTGGAGCATTAATGCAATCTAGAAATGTACTATATGCAATAGAAATAATCCTGTTATTAAATCTTCCATTTATTGCTTTTATTATTTTTAAGTCTTATACAAACCAAGAGTTAATTTGGGATTCAGTACGTGTAGCTTTTACGTATTATCAGGAAATCCCGAATTTCGAGATCGTATCAACAGCAACCTTTGTTTACACAGGTTATGCCAATATTGTGATCTTTAATCGATATTTTAAAGATGTGAAAGTAGGGTATTCAATTATCATAATAGGCTCGCTTGGCTTATTTACATTACTGACAACCTTTATCATACCAATTGGAATTCATGGATTTGATGGAGTAGGTTTCTATACATTCCCGTGGATTGCGACAACTGAAGCACTAAGAATTGAGCTTGGTTTTATTGAACGAATAAGTTTTCTTTTCTTAGGATTATATATCAATATTTCGATTGCAAGCGTAACCTTACATTGGCATGTAGGGATGGAGCAATTAAAAGCCATTTTTCCTAAATTCAAAAGAAAGAAAAAAAATATAACCCCAATAATTATATTAGGAGTTTTTGCATTATTAGGAATTATAGGTGTTTTATTTATAGATGAAGAGATGCTTGGGAATATTGCAAAGGTTTGGATGGTGATCTTATTACCAGCGCAACTCATTGGCATCGTTATTTTAAAAGTCATTTTGAAAAGAAGGGATAAGCTATCAAAATGAAGAGAGTATTATTATTGCTTGTATTATGTTCGATCTTCTTTTTATCCAGCTGCGGTTATAAAGACATAGACAGGCGATACTTTGTTGTTTCAATCGGTGTAGACAAAGGTCGAGATGATTTATATGACATTTCATTAAAGCTAGCTGTTCCGAGTGGTGAGGTGAAAACGGGAAGTGATGAATCGAAAATTATAACGGAATCGGCAGAAACAATTTCTGAAGCGGTCAGGATTATTAAATCCAAAACTGATAAAGAGCTAGATTTTGGTCATTCAAAGATGATTATCTTTGGAGAACAACTAATAAAGGAAGATATAGACAACATTGTAGATTGGTTTAGTAGAAGACGCGATATCCAAGAAATTGCATGGACCGCAATTGGACGTCCAAATGCATTGAAAATTCTTGAAGCAGAGCCAGTGGGAGAACGACTTCCTTCAAATTCTTTGTTTCTATCCTTTGGAAACGTTGGGACAGAAACTCCTTATATTAGTTCTGTCTATTTATTTGAATTAATAAAACTCCGTGCAGAACGAGGAATTGATCCTATACTACCAATAATAGAAGCTGAGGAAAAAGACTATTCGATTAATGAGGTAGGTGTTTTCTCGAACCTAAGACATGTCTTAACGATCAATGATGAGCAAACAAAGTATTTTAATATCATCACCAATGATGCAACTAAAACAGAAATAAAGGCGGAAAAAGAAAATGAAACACCATATTTTATTTTTTCGACAGATAGAGTTCAATCAAGCTATCGAATAGATACAGAAAACACCCCCGCTAAAATTGTGTTTAATATTAAAATTAGCGGAGTTGTTGAAGAGGCTTTTGATGTATTAGATGATGAAAAGAAAACAGAGTATGAAAAAATCATTGAAGATGAGGTAAAAGACCATACTGAAAGATTGTTACGTCTTTTTCAAAAAGAAAAAGTTGACCCAATTGGGTTTGGTTTAAGGTATCGTGCATCACATATTGGCAAGGAAAAAACAAAAATAGGGGAATGGGATTCTATCTATCAATCAGCAAATTTTAAGGTTAATGCAAATATTCAAATGAAAAATGTTGGAACGATTCAAGATCAGGATGGATATCCAGAATAGCTGCTTTTCTTTTAGGATTAGAAAAGCATGGACAACTTTCTTAACTCTTTTTTCTTTCATAATAAGTAATTAAGACTTATTAATAAGGAGATGAAAAAAGTTGATCCATATAGGTATGGTTAAGCCTCATCACGCACATCGTTTCGAAGCAAAAACAATTGAAACGAAAGGACACTATCATATGATAGATGGCTTTACAATAATCGTAAATGGAAATAGCTTTGATCGCCATCGCCATTATTTTAGAGGTGTGACAACCACTTCAAATAATCATTATCATCGCTTTTATGGAGAAACTGGTCCTGCGATTCCTCTTAAAAATGGCGGCCATTTTCACTTATTTGAAGGTCGTACTTACTATAACTATGATGAGGCTACTTTTTCACAATTTGGTGGTGTGACATATGGGGAGGGGGAACGTCCGAAGCATGATCACACGTTTTCAGGTAGAACACTTGAAATAGTTGGGGAAGACCCGTTTTTTAGTAGGATTTTAAAGGGGCAGAATTCATGGGAATAACAAAAGGGATTTATCTTTCTTAGATAAATCCCAAAGTAAAAAACTAATAATGGCTTCTAGTCATTTGCTGCTTTGAACTGAACGATTCCCATATTTTATTTATAAATTTGAGAACCTGATTCAACGAATTCCTTTGCTTTTTCTTCCATCCCTTTTTCTATTTCTTGATTTGCAACTTTTTCCTTGATATCTTGGGAAATTCTCATTGAGCAAAACTTTGGTCCACACATCGAACAAAAGTGGGCTGTTTTTGCGCCTTCTGCTGGTAATGTTTCATCATGGTATTCCAAGGCCTTTTCAGGATCAAGAGAGAGATTAAATTGATCATGCCATCTAAATTCAAATCGTGCTTTTGATAGAGCATCGTCACGATTTTGGGCACCGGGATGTCCCTTAGCTAAATCAGCTGCATGTGCGGCTATTTTGTAGGCAATCACTCCTTCACGAACATCTTCTTTATTCGGTAAGCCGAGATGCTCCTTTGGTGTCACATAGCATAGCATCGCTGTTCCGAACCAACCAATCATTGCTGCACCTATTGCGGAAGTAATGTGGTCATAACCAGGAGCGATGTCTGTGGTTAATGGTCCCAAAGTGTAAAATGGTGCTTCCTGGCAGATGCTTTGCTGTTTCTCAACATTTTCTTTAATAAGATGCATTGGAACATGACCTGGACCTTCTATCATCACTTGAACGTCATATTCCCAGGCAATTTTCGTAAGCTCTCCTAATGTTTCAAGTTCAGCAAATTGTGCTTCATCATTTGCGTCAGCAATAGATCCGGGACGTAAACCATCGCCTAAAGATACAGCTATATCATATGCCGACAAGATCTCACATATCTCATGGAAGTGAGTATATAAGAAGTTTTCCTGGTGATGGGCTAAACACCATTGTGCTAAAATGGAACCGCCTCTTGACACAATTCCTGTTGTGCGATTGGCAGTTAATGGAATGTATCTTAATAGAACGCCAGCATGGATGGTGAAATAGTCGACTCCTTGCTCGGCTTGTTCAATGAGAGTGTCACGATATACATCCCATGTTAAATCTTCAGCAATCCCATTTACCTTTTCTAATGCTTGATAAATTGGTACAGTTCCAACAGGTACTGGGGAATTGCGAATAATCCATTCTCTTGTAGTATGGATATTTTTCCCTGTTGATAAATCCATAATCGTATCAGCACCCCAGCGAATTGCCCATGTCATCTTTTCAACTTCCTCTTCGATAGATGAGGTAACAGCTGAATTTCCGATATTGGCATTAATCTTAACATGGAAGTTTTTTCCGATAATCATTGGTTCGCTTTCAGGATGATTAATATTTGCAGGAATAATAGCCCGACCTGCAGCTACTTCACTTCGAACAAATTCAGGATCCATTTGCTCACGGATCGCAATAAACTCCATTTCAGGCGTAATAATTCCCTTGCGAGCATAGTGAAGCTGGGTAACTCTCTTGCCATTTTTCGCAATGAGCGGTTGTAACGTTTCTGATGGGAATACTTCAACTGCGGAAGAAGTATTCGCTCTATATCCGTTATCTTCAGGTTTAATTTTCCGTCCTTCATAGTGCTCAACATCATGGCGACCCTTGATCCAGTTTTCTCTTATTCTTCGTAATCCTTTTAAGATATTGATTTCGGCGTTTTGATCAGTATAGGGGCCACTTGTATCATAAACATGTACGGGTGGATTTTCTTTTTCGTCAAATGTATTCCGAGTTTTTCCTTGTGAGATTTCTCTCATTGGCACTTGAATGTCAGGTTGACTTCCTTGCATATAAATTTTCTTGCTGCCTGGGAATGGTTGTTTTACATTAATCTTCATCTAATCTCCTCCTTGAAATTTCATCTACTTGACAACAACGGAAGGAAATAAAAAAACGAGTTCTGATTTTCAGAACCCGTTCGTTAGATGTAGGAAATATAATAAAAAGGGGTGCACATAAAGACCCTTCTTTAGACTATTCCTACTTCCCTACGCTGGTATCATCCAGATCAGGTTCAAAGGGTCAAAGAACTTCGAGCGCGTTCCTCTCTCAGTCCAAGCTAATGGACTCCCCTAGTAGATAATGGTAATTTATTTATAACCACGTATTATCATATCACAATGAAAAGGTAAGTCAACAGAATCTTTTGTACTATCTGAATTTTATTTTATAAACCATTAGTGGCTGGTAAAAGCACTAGTTTTTCTTAAAAAAATAGAATGTGAGATGGATCATTAAATGAATGCTTTCTCTTATTTAACTAGCGAGATTTTTCAGTAATAGATTTGTGTAATTTTTCCATCCGAAGCATCCATTCTTTAGAAAGTGCATCTAATGATAATATCAATTCAATCTTTTCCAGGTTATTTTTTTCATGAAAATAAGTATGATGAATGGTGCTGATCGAAATTTCCTTTGGATGCTTATCAAGTAATTTTATGGCCGAATCAGAATAAATGACACCTTCTTCTAATACTCGAAAGAAGTATCCGGTGTAACCATATTCAATTATTTTGTTTAATAGAGTATGAATGTTTGTGTATTTATTAATGGTCGAGCATGGAAACCTACCTTGAGAAACTTGAATAACAGCCTCACCGATTTGGTATATATCTCCAACACAAACATCCTCCTCTGTCATTCCTATTAGAGTAAGGTTTTCTCCAAAGGCAGCTTTTGGGAGTGATTGTTGATAAAGCTGTTCCCAATATTTATAGTGTTCATATGCATATACACAAATCACTCTTTCAGTTCCGCCGTGAAAATCATGATTTTCAACATCATCCCCAATTATTCCCTTTGACGTAACCTTTAGCTCATTCACTTGATTTTTTGCTATACCTGACCGAAATTCCTTTCCTTTATATGTAAGGGTAGAAGGGGTTCCTTTACTTAACCAAACAATTTGACGATCCATTTCATTCACTTCCTTATAAAGAGATAAAAAATACACCAAGGCTTTACCCTTTGATGTATTTCAACATAAACATATTCCATCAAATGATATTATTGGTGTTTATCTTTTTGTCTATCTTTTGAATTGCTTTCAGTCATTTTTATATTTAGTAATTCATCTAAGTGTTGACTTGCAATTAATGTTTGATGTGAATTTAAGCCATCTTTCTTAGCAATTAGAAACATCTTGTTTCGGTATTCCTCAATAACGGTATCTAAAGTTTTCACAATGAACACCTCGCAATAAACATCTAGGTAAAATGATCCTAGTACTTTTATTATCTGATATTTTAGGAGAATGTAAATAGTATACTGTGTTTTTTTTCCTTTTTTTATAAAAAAAGTCGAAATACTATATTTAGTGATCGGAAAAAAAGAGGGTTGCAGATATTGTGTTTTACTGATTGGAGATTTAGTATGAGACCTAACGGTTGTTAAGAAAAATGTCCTAGTTAGAGGGGATGATACAACATAAAAAACGCTACAGCGAATATGATTTGCTGTAGCGTTTTTTTTTAGGTCTTGGAAATGATAAAATTCTTGTATTGTGGATAAGCGCTCGACATCCAGATCCGAAGTACACAGACGTGCAAGTGCAGTCGTTGCAATAGGACGTTGCGGCTTATTTGCCCGAGGTTGTGACCAAGGCGATTGTGCTTTTGTTCTTAATGTCCTCCACGTCCATATCTGAATTGTGCGTTTAATTGACCTTGTAGCATCTTCTTTCTAACATCTGCTTCACTTTCTCGTTTTCGTTCCTTTAAACGCATCTCTTTTAAAATTTCCGTTGTTTGTACACCGTCCTCCCGTTTGTCCGCAATATCCATTAATGTTTCGATATCAGAAAACGAATATTTTCGCGTACCACGATCATTTCGGTACGGAGCAATTAGTTTTCTTTCTTCATAATAACGAATTTGCCGTAGTGTTAAGCCGGTTAACTCGCTGACTGTTCCAATTGAAATCACCTTTTTATCCTTATAAGAGCGGTCTTGATGATTCAATCTCTCCACCCCTTAAACAATTCTTTTTACAAGTATATCCTGTTTTGTCGTCGAAGGCTTCTGTTATGTTAGAAATTCTAACATAAAAATGATTGTTTTGTAAAAAGGTGTTAGGTTTTTTAACAGGATAAATGTAAACGAGTCGAAGGGGGAATACAATTAGATAAAAGGTAGAGGAAAAACAATCATTGATATAATGAAGTTTATTAGGGGATAGATTTATGTTTGGTTTCTTTATGTTCTTTGCCGTAGGACTTACGATTTATTTGTGCAAAGATTTGTTCTGATAGGTTTTGCAGAAAAGATACCGGGAATAAAGAAGTAACTTCTTCATATTGATCTGTCAGTGAATTGAATATGGTTAAAATAGATAATTCCGTTTTATTAAAAATAGCCATATATAATTGTTTGTTTTTTGGTTCCAATAGATTGAGGTAATAGATTTTTGTATAAATACGTCCCTTTTTGATCGCGATTACCTTTATCATTCGTTTCAACTCCATACGTTATTGAAACTATTATCGACAAAAGTTTGAATATTTAATCAAATTTATACAATCTTAATATCTCGAAAAAAAATCTTAACATTACGTTAATTGTCTCATAACAATTTTAAGGTAAATTGAATATGTATAAAAATGAAAATGGAGATGAGTGCTATGAGCAAAATGTTACAAACTGCACTTGAAGAGCAAAGAAATTACTACTCACAAAAGCTACTGGCAATTGGTGTTTATAATAGCCAGGTAATGAATAAAATGACGTTAACTGAATTGAAAAATGAATATAACTATTTTTATCACAACATTCCAAAGGTAAGGAGAAAGGGGCCGTCAACAGGATGAAAAAGAGACTCCCATTGATGGGGTCTCTTTATTTAGGCTCTATTCTAAAAGTTTGTTGTTTTTTTATAATATTATTGGACATAAACTGATTAGGTTGATTGGACTGGAAGGTGCGAGACTCCTGTGGGAGTAGCGTGACAGGTGAGACCCACAGGCGCTGGCGCCGAGGAGGCTCACCGCACGCCCCACTTAAGATGAGCATCCTGGAGCTCCAATCAACTACTTCCAACACTTATTACAAAGCAACAAAGTCTGCGAAAACAGCCTTTATTTATTTATTGTCTTGATAAAAAATTCTGTTAATGACGTTGTTTGGTTTAAATCATTTTTTCGACCTTTTTTTATAGTGTCTTCTAGTGTACGTATACTAGATTCAATGTATTGGCGAAGAATGTCTGAGAAGTAGTTATGACCAGCTTGTTTATGTTGAAAAACCCTCTGGATTTCATCTTGAATTATGGTACTTCGGTGACCTTTCTCGAAGATGTGTAAGCCGATTTGTGGGAATTCATCATTTTCAATAATCCAATCACAAATATGTAATGGCTTTAGGACAGTTAAATACATCTTAGCAGTACAAGAGTCTGCTTGTGCTAAACGAGAATAATTTTTTTTAGCCATACTTAGATAATGGTGAAGAACAGTGTACGGCGAAAACGATTTTTGGGCCAAAGCTTTTATTTCTTTTGTAAATATTGGCTCATTTCGATAAACGATAGGTGAGGATAACCATTCAAGTATTGTAGGATTAGACTTATTCAGCAAGCGCAAAGTTTTTTTGAGATCCCAGCCTACAAATTCAAATTTATTAAATGAGTTCTTTTCAACAACATCGCGTCCTTCATATAATTGTAAATACCAATTTTTTGCATGCTTATAGATGAATCTTACATCATAGTCGCTGTTCTTTTCATGTAAGTTCCACGCGCGGCTTCCTGATTCACAGGCGAAAAGAATGTGAATATGTTCCTGTTTTTCAAGTTCTTTTAAGATATTTTCGATGACATCTTTCATGCTGCACCTCATTTCTACTTGACTATTATTATAATTACATACTTTTCTTATTTAAAACCTTCAAATTTAGGTTAATTAATAGTAAAATGAACAGGAAGTGCTATTTTTAATAATTTTATCTTTGGATAATTTTAAACAAGAGGGCGATGGGATGAGATCATTTACTGAAGAAGAATTACAGAATGCGTTAGATTTGTTTCGAGTTTTTGCAAGGGCTTTCAAGAGTGTATCTGAGCATTCTATCCGTGATAGTAAGGAGCATGGCTTTAACCCAACAGAATTTGCAGTCCTGGAATTATTATATACGAAGGGACCACAAAAACTTCAGCAAATTGGTTCAAGATTACTGCTAGTTAGTGGCAATGTGACGTATGTGATCGATAAGCTGGAAAAAAACGGCTACATATATCGTGAACAGGATCCGAAAGATAAGCGTTCAATTTATGCAAAGTTAACTGATAAAGGACAGTCTTACTTGGATGAGATTTATCCAATTCATGCAATTCGAATTGCTCGTGCTTTTTCAGGGCTAAATGCAGAAGAACAGGCAGAATTGAAAGCGCTACTAAAGAAGGCGGGAGTGCATAGCCAGCATTTACTATTTAGATAGATTTCAAAACAACTTGATTGTAAACGTTTACCTGAGTGGCCATAAAATTGGTCACTCTTTTTTTCACTGGAAGGAAGGGAGGAATGGAATGTCAAAAACATGTTAAAACTTGAAATCATTACCTATTACCTTTATCCTTGTGGTGAGTTGCGGTAAAGCCATTAGGGGTATACATATAGTGAAAGATGTGAGGGAATACAGAATGAAAATCAGTCATTTTTCGATTAGAAGACCGGTGTTTACTCTTGTGACAATGATTCTAGTGTTAATACTAGGGGCTGTTTCAGTTATAAACATTCCGTTAAAGCTGATACCCGAAATTAACCCACCTATTGGAGTAGTTGTCACTAATTATGATGGGGCAGGTCCAAGTGAAGTTGTAGAAAAAGTCTCTAAACCTTTAGAAGAAGCTCTTTCAACTGTTCAAGGATTAGATACAATTACTTCGACATCACAGGAAAATGCAAGCTTAGTCATTATGCAATTTTCTTGGACAACCCATATTGATGATATTCAAGATGAGATTCGAACAATAATGGAAGATGTACCTCTTCCAGATGACGCTGGTGATCCACGTTTTTTAACGTTTGATCCATCACAATTTCCAATCGTACAGCTATCATTAACATCAACAGATAAAGAAGAACAGCTTCAAAGTTTGGCAGAGGAATTAGAACAAGAATTAACTAAAACGGAAGGTGTAGCAAGTGTTAATCTATCAGGCTTACAAACAGATGAGGTAAGTGTGGAGATTGATCAACAAAAACTCGAGCAATTTTCACTTAGTCAATCAGAAATTGTTGATACAATCAGAGCTAATTCAGTCACATTGCCTGGCGACCCAGTGATGACTGATGGAAAGCAATTAACGACTAGAGTAATAAGTTCTATTGATTCAATTGATGTGTTAAAAAGTCTTGTCTTGAAGAAAGACCTAGTGAATGGTGAAAATATTACAATTGGAGATGTTGCAATTGTTGCTATTACACAAAAAGACTCAAATACAATAACACGTGCAAATAAAGATTCATCCTTGTTAGTAAGTGTTTTGCAACAATCTGATGCTAACACTGCTGCAGTATCAGATGCTTTTCAAGAAAAGCTATCTACCATCCTTTCAGAGGAGAAATATGAATCCGTTGATGCTGAAATCATCTTTGACCAAGGTGAATATATTGACCAAGCGATAGGGAATATGGTTAACACCCTTTTAATCGGTGGAGTTTTCGCGATGTTGATTCTCTTTTTGTTCTTAAGAAGTGTCAAAAGTCCTCTTATTATTGGGATAGCAATTCCATATTCTGTAATTGTAACCTTTGTACTAATGTATTTTTCAAACTTCACACTAAACATTATGACACTAGGTGGATTAGCCTTAGGAATCGGCATGCTTGTCGACAATGCCATCGTTGTCATTGAAAATATATATCGTCATCTATCGATGGGGAAAAAACCTAAAGAAGCTGCTTATCAAGGCGCAAAAGAAATGGGACCAGCGATCATTGCTTCCACATTAACAACTGTGGCTGTGTTTATTCCAGTCGTCTTTATTTCAGGAATTATTGGTGATCTTTTCACTGAGTTTGCCTTAACGATTGCTTTTAGTTTGTTTGCTTCCTTATTTGTTGCGCTAACAATTGTCCCGATGCTAGCAAGTCAACTATTAAAAAGTCCTAATAGGAATTTAGAAAAAGTAAGAAGAGAGTCTGCTTTCATGCTCTCTTTAGACAATACAATTAAATGGGCACTGCGTAATCGTGCAGTGGTTTTAGGATTAACATTGGTTATCTTTGCAGTAAGTTTATATGGGGTTACCAGAGTCGGGGCAGTATTTTTACCAAATACAGATGAAGGCTTTTTTACAATAGACGTTAATCTAGAAAATGGAACTGCATTATCAGAAACAAGTAAAGTCATTGATGCAATGGAAGAGGAGCTTGAAAAAGAAGAGAATGTCGATTTATTTGTAAGTTTAATTGGTTCTACTCAAGAAGAATCTTTTAGAGGAACAGGGAGTACAAATATTGCTGAAATTTATGTGAAATTAAAAGGTCTTGAAGATCGAAATGTGTCTACCTTTGATTTGATCGATAGTCTTCAAAAACCATTGGAGAAAGTAGCTAAGGCTCAAAATAATACCACTGAGCTCTCATTTAATACTCAATCTTCAACAGGTTCAACACCAAACACTTTAACATTTCATGTGAAAAATACGGATGAAACACGTTTACAAGAATCTGTTGCAAAAATCGACCGAGCTCTAGTTGAAATAAACGATGTTGAAGAGATGTCAAATGACCTTACAGAAACCGTCGAAGAGGTTCAGATAACTGTAGATCGAGAAAAAGCCCTCGAAAATGGCCTAACACCTGCTCAAATAGGTATGGTTGTGAATGATGTAACAAGAGGTATAGACGCCGTTCAGATGACAAATGAACGTGATAATAAGATTTATATGGTTAATGTTCGGTATGACGAAACTGTTCGTGAAAATGTTGATGATCTCAAAAAATTATTGTTAAAAAAACCAGATAATAGCTTTGTTGAGCTAGGGGAACTCACAACGATCCAAGTGGGAGAAGGGCCTGTATCGATACAAAGAATTGATAAACAGCCCGCTGTACAATACACATTAAGATATAGTAACTCAACAAATTTAGGGGACATTTCTGAATTAGTCGATAAAGAAATTGAAGAGCTAGATTTACCTGATGAAACAGAAATTAGCTTCAGTGGTGATCGAGAGCTTCTTGAGTCTACATTGGATGATATGCTGCTTGCGTTTATATTGGCGATTATCTTTATTTACATCGTGATGGCTGCACAATTTGAATCATTTAAATATCCATTTGTCATCATGTTTACTGTACCTTTAATGTTAATTGGAGTAGCCGTGGCTCTTGTTATGACAAACTCTCCAATTAGTTTAACCGTTGTGATTGGCCTTATTGTGTTAGCTGGTATTGTTGTTAACAACGCGATCGTCATCGTTGACTTTATTAACCAGAAAAAAGAACAAGGCTTTAAAACATATGATGCGTTAGTTGAATCAGTAAAAGTAAGGTTACGGCCAATTTTAATGACAGCACTCACTACCATATTAGGATTGGTGCCATTAGCACTCGGTTTAGGGGAAGGAACCGAAATCAATCGTCCAATGGGAATAACTGTAATTGGCGGATTAATTTCAAGCACATTCCTAACGTTGTTCATTATCCCGATTATCTATAGCTTATTTGATCGGGAAACGAGAAGAATGAACAAAAAATATGTCACTCCAGAAGGTCAACTAATTCCAGCCTATTTAATTGAAGATCGTATTAATCGTGAATATTCTGAGGAGAAGGAAAAATTAGAAACAAGGCAAGAAAAGTTACCGGAACCATCTAAATACGACAGGGATGATATGGTTAACATGCTTGAGCAAATGATTGAAATTGTTAAGGAGAAAAAGAAGTGAGGAAAATGGACTGTCCATTTTCCCTGGAAGTTTCACTTTATTTGATCAATTAATGTACGTAGGTTGTCATCTTGAGGTGATTCAAAATAATCCTGAAAAGGACAACCAATTGTTTTTGATCGATGCAGGACAGCATCAATTGTAAATTGTTCGACTGATAAACCTTCACTGATCTCTTCCCAGAAAAGAGGTGCAGCTATGAACGCTCCTTCCCTTTTTCCTCGAAGAGAGTAGGGGGCAATAATCGTTTTGCCTTCTGCATGTTGAATATAGTCAATATAGAGACGATTACCACGATTTTTCTTCATTCGTTCAATCGTAAAATCGTCTGGAAAACTTGTCACAAGGAAATTCGCAATAAACTCTGTAAACACACGAGTCTCCTTATAAGTTAATGAATTTTTTGCCAAAGGGATATGAATTTGCAGTCCCTTATTTCCTGATAACTTTGGAAACGTCTTTAATTGAAATTGATCAAATACCTTCTTCATTTCTAATGCAGCTTTAATGGCAAGAGAGAAAAACTCTCTAGATGGTGGGTCAAGATCAAAAACAATCTCTGTAGGGTGCGGTGTATCAATGGTTTGAAAGGGAATATGGTATTCCAAGGCAAGTTGGTTCCCAAGCCAAATAAGGGTTGATAGATCTTGACAGATAATATAATCAATATCCTCATGATTTTTTGTCATAATAAATGAAGGTGCATAATCCGGACAGTTTTTTTGATAGAATGGTTCGCCAAACATTCCATGAGGAAATCGAATAACAGTTAACAGACGATTTTCTAAAAAAGGAAGCATAAGTGGTGATATTTGATAAAGGTAGCTTATAAACTTCTCTTTTTTTAAGTCAATTGTTTCCCATAATGGTTTATCAGGATGTGTGATTGTTATCTCTTCATCAATCGGAGCAGTTTTAATTAACAGCATATCCCATGTGCATTCTTCAACATGTACATCAAATCGAAATGTCGAAAAGGAAGGCTCACGTAATTGGTTTTTATATATAGATAAAAATTGAATTTCTACTACAATAGCAGGCTCGATTTCAATAAAAGATGCTGTTTCAGCTTTTTTATTATCTCGTACAATTGTAAGAAGTGCTTCACGTTCATTACTTGAAATGCCGTGTGAGAAGTTCCCTACCTGTACAATTTGTTCATCTTGAAAAACTCCAACATGAAAATATCCATTCTCTTTGTCGTAACCAGTAATAAAAAAATGAGCATATTTGTAGTTTTTAATTTTTAACCATTGTTTTGTACGTACTCCACTTTCCCATTTGCTTTTTAAATGTTTGGCAATGAGTCCTTCCCCGTCTTCAAGGCGCATTTCTCTCCATAAACTGGAATGATGAGTAGTAAATGGTACGTACTGTACAAGATTGGATGAAACAGGATTTACATTCTGCTCCAATCCTAAAGCTTGAAAAAGCATTTTGAGCTCTGCTTTTCTAACTTTAAATGTCTCTTGAAGCAGACTTTTTCCGCTTACCTTTAGAAGATCAAAAGCTAGAAAACGACAAGGATGTTTTTCCGCTACTTTCTCAATTTTATCCTGATTTTTTAATCTTCCTCTAATTTGAAGTTGTTCAAAGTCTGCGAAATAAGTTGAGGTGAGGTAGACAATTTCGCCATCCAAAGTAAGAGGCAAGAAAGGCTTTAAACTTTCATACATTTCTTCTATATTCGCAATGATTTCTGGAAATTGTTTATTTAGTGATTTCTCGTTTCGGCTCATTAAATCAATTGAAGATTCAGAAATGATTAAGATCGCTCGAAATCCATCGTACTTTGTTTCATAAACCCAATCGGAGCCCGAAGGTATATCTGTATGTAATGTGGGAAGCATAGGTTTCAATAAGCATCACCCTTCAATCTTGATATTCAATATTATGAACCGTTACACGATAATTCATGAAAGGAGAAATGATAAGTTGAAAAAAGCTGTATTTTTGGATCGAGACGGTGTTATAAACGAGGTATTAAGTAAGCGAGTAAAATTTGTCAACAAGCCTGAACAAATGTATTTACTAGAACGGGTTGGTGAAGGGATTAAGCTGTTGAACGAGGCAGATTATCTTGTGTTTGTTGTCACAAACCAGGGTGGTGTTGGGTTAGGATACATGAAAGAAGACATACTTAAAAAAGTTCATGAAAAAATGAAGAAAGAGCTTGCAAAAAGTGGGGGAAGGATTGATGACATAATCTATTGTCCGCATAAACCTAATGCAGGCTGTGCATGCCGAAAACCGGAGCCAGAAATGCTTCATATGTTAGCGGCAAAGCACAAAGTGGATGTAAAGAAAAGCTTTATGGTAGGGGATCGAGATGTCGATATTTTGGCTGGAAAGCAAGCAGGAACAAAAACAATATTAATTGGTGATGAATTAGGGTTAGCTGATTATCAATTTCCGACATTATATGATGCAGCTAAATGGATTACAGCACAACATGAGCAATCAGTGTAAATTTGATTGCTAAGAAAAGGTAAAGAAGAATAAAAACTGATCCATATTTCGTATTGCAACACGATTTTGGAGGTGCTATTCTAATAAAGAAGTTGAAAGCGATTGCAAAAAAAGAGGGCTTAAGTATTTAAACTTTGAACTCTTTCTTTTTTACTTTTTGTGCAATCGTTTTCGCTAAACTAATTCTTTTTAAGGGGAGGGAACATAATTTGAAAAGGTCAAACATGAGAGTGCTATCGTTATTTGTCATTTTTTCGTTTGTTTTACAACTGTTTTTAGGTTTTGTCCCAAATGAATACGTTAGCGCAGAAGTAACAAGTCCAGTGATTCATGATGATGGTTCAGTTACTTTTAATTATGTGAGTAAAGGGGAAAACGCAGTATATGTGATTGGCAGTTTTAACAATTGGGATTTAACAACAGCTGTTGAAATGACATTGAATGATGGGGTATTTACAGCTACTCTACCTAATCTTGAACAAGGAAATTATCAGTATAAGTATATTTTTAATAACCGAAACTGGAATGAAAATAGCACTGATCCACTTAATCCGAATACAGCAGATGGAAATTCAATTTTTACAATTGAGTCATCTGAACCAGTCCAGGTTCAATCAGCTTTAATGGATTCTTTAAGTGAGATTTTAGTGACAACAAATAAGGCGATTGGAGAGCAAGAATTTGTCGTTACAGATATAGCTGCTAATGAAATGATAGAAACAACAACGACAAAAATTAGTGATAAAAAGGCTAAACTATCAATTGCTGATGGTGAAAATATCGACGTTCGAAACGTGTACCAAGTCTCTTTAGGTCAGACAGAAGGAAAAAAGGTAACGATGAGAAATGTCCTTAACGATGACAGCTTCTATTACAATGGTGATGATTTAGGTTACATCTATTCTTCTAACAAAACGACCTTTAAGCTCTGGGCTCCTACAGCAACAAAGGTAAGTCTAGCAATCTATGATGAAGCAGGTCTATACGAAGGTCCCTTTGTTACTGACCACACCGGTGGTAATGAAACAGTAATGACTAGAGCAAGTAATGGTGTTTGGTCTATTTCTATTAACCAAGATCTAAAGAATAAATACTATATGTACAAGCTTGAGTTTGCGGATGGAACATCCCATTATGCTGTAGATCCTTATGCTCGTTCCACTTCTGCTAATGGTCAAAGGGCGGCTATCATTGACTTAAATAGTACAGATCCTGCAGGGTTTGACCCTTCGGATAAGCCGGCTATTGTATCTCCTGCAGATGCTATTATTTATGAGTTACATGTAAGGGATTTCTCTATTGATGAAAAGTCTGGAATGCACCATAAAGGAAAGTACTTAGCCTTTACGGAAACAGGAACAACTGGACTGGGCGGTGTGAAAACGGGTATTGATTCATTAAAAGAACTAGGTGTAAATTATGTTCACTTACTACCAACTTATGATTTTGGTTCAGTTAATGAACTGACAGTAGATGATCCAAACTCTACTGATGCAAAATTCAACTGGGGTTATGATCCGATTCATTTTAACGTTCCAGAGGGTTCCTATTCTACCGATCCTAGTGATCCTACTAGCAGAATCAAGGAATACAAGCAAATGGTTCAATCATTGCATGATAACGGAATTCGTGTGATTGCTGACGTTGTATATAATCACACATATATGAATGAATCAACACAACTAAAAGGTAGCTCTCCATTTGATTTAATTGTTCCTGGTTATTATTATCGTACAGATGATGCCGGTAACATTACAAATGGTTCAGGAACAGGAAATGAAGTAGCATCTGAACGCCCGATGGTTCGAAAATACATTAAAGACTCTGTCCATTATTGGGCAACAGAGTTTGGTATTGATGGCTTTCGCTTTGATTTAATGGGCTTGATTGATCAAAAAACAATGCAAGAATTAACAAAAGAATTGAAAAATAAAGTTGATCCGAATATGTTAATCTATGGTGAACCTTGGACAGGAGGCTCGACAAGCTTACCTTCATCAATGCAACATGTGAAAGGATCACAAAAAGACCAAGGATATTCTGTGTTTAACGATAATATTCGCGGGGCCATTAAAGGAGACAGTGATGGAGCTGGAACTGGCTTTGCAACAGGTTCTTCCGGTAAAGAAGCTGATATCGTAGCTGGTGTGAAAGGGGCAATTGACCAGTTTACAAGTAAACCACAAGAAAGTATTACGTATGTTACAGCACATGATAACTTAAATCTTTGGGATAAATTAATGAGAGTAGCAGGTACAGATGGTGATCATGATTCTGAACACTATGACCCCCATGCTGTCATCACCGAAGAAAATGTATTAAACAATGAATGGGTAAAACGCAGTCTACTGGCGAATGGCATCGTCTTAACATCTCAAGGGATTCCTTTCTTACATGCAGGGGAAGAAATCCTAAGAAGCAAGTATGGAGTTCACAACAGTTACAAGAGTCCAGATACGATTAACAAAATTCGTTGGGAATTAAAAGATGAATATCAATCAGTCTTTACTTACTACAAAGGCTTAATTGAATTACGTAAACAACATGCTGCTTTTAAAATGGACTCAAAAGAAGAGATTGAAAAACATCTCCAGGTATTAAAGCAGAATGAAAATGTTGTGGTCTACCAATTAAAAGATAATGCAAACAATGATTCTTGGAAAAATATTGTTGTAATCTATAACGCAAATAAATCAGCAAAGGAAGTAGTTCTTCCTACAAATGGAAATTGGAATGTTGTTGTTGATCATAATTCAGCAGGAACAGAAATAATTCGTACCGTTAACGCTGATAAAGTTACTGTTGAAGGACTTTCGATGATGGTGCTTTATGATCAGTCAGAGGAAGAGTATACACCTGAACCAACTAGTATTGAGGTAAATCCAAATTCATTTGCGATCAATCCAGGTGACACAAAAGGGATCACAGCCTATGTAAAGGATCAAAAAGGACGTGTTATGCTCGGAGAAGAGTTAACGTGGACATCATCTGATCATGAAGTGGCAACAGTTAGCAATGGGCGAGTTGTTGGTGTAGCTGAAGGAGTAGCAACAATTACCGTTAAAGCTGGTGACATTGAGGCTTTGATTGATGTAACAGTAGAAACATTAGTTCCGGATACAATCACAATCGTTGGTCATGACTCTGTGTTTGAAACATATTCTACTCAGCTATCAGCCCATGTAAAAGATCAATTTAACCAAGATATGCTTCACGCGAAAGTATCATGGTCAACATCGGATAAATCAGTTGCAACCATTGATAATACTGGTAAGGTTACAGGAATCAAACCAGGTAATGTTGTACTTACTGCTACTTCAGGTGATTCAGAAGCAACCATAGATATGGCAGTAAAGAAAAATGTTAAACGTTATGTTCGCATTAAATATATTCGCCCAGATGGTGATTTCACAGGTGACTTCGGTGCTTGGAATCTTTGGGTATGGAATACCGGTGTGAAAAATGATCAAATCGATTTTGAGACAATTGAGGGTGATACAGCGATAGCGAATGTAGAAATCGCCCCTGAAACAGAATCAATCGGATTCTTAGTTAGAAAAGGAACTGATTGGAATACGGCTAAAATCTCTCCTGACAGTGATGATCACAATGTGCAAATTAATCGGGATGATATCATTACAAAAGTGACAGTTGTTACTGGTATTCCAGGACAAACAGTTGTACCTTCTGTCAAAGGACCTATTTTACAAGATGGAAATGTTTTATTCTTCTATAGAAATGAAGAGCTTTTCCAAAACGATGACATGCATACAATAGATGATGTAAAAGTAAAAATCGATGGTAAGGAATATTCAATGGAATATAGCGATAAAAATGAGTATTTTTCATATAAACTAGAAGGATTAGCAGAAGGAACGTATGAGTATTCATTCTTAGTAACAAAAGATGGTCAAACCGTGGAAGTAACAGATCCAAAAAATACGAAAAATGGAAAGTCAATCATTACGTATACTCGCCCGGATCTTACAATCGAAGCTGATGCTTCTCCTTCCGAAATCTCTTATGATGAACATACAATCCTATCGGTAAATGTAACATCTAAGGACAACGTAAACATTAGAGAAATATATGCGAATTTATCACCTTTAGGTGGCAAGGAAAAAGTTGAAATTGACCCAACTGTTGGAGCGATATCAGTTGGTGCAAGTCAATCTGTGACAGCAGGTGAAAAAGAGCTTGAGATCATCGTCATTGATGAATTTGGTAACACTCATAAGAAGACAGTAAATATTATTGTTAAACCTGAACAATCGGTTGGTGGAAAGCTAAATTTTGATTGGGATGAAGCAAGAATTTATTTTATGCTAACAGACCGTTTTAAAGATGGGGATCCATCAAATAACGGTGGGAAGGAATATGACCCTACTCACTCAGAAGCATATCATGGCGGTGATTTCCAAGGAATTATTGATCAACTAGATTATCTTGACGATCTGGGCATCAATACAATCTGGATCACACCAATTGTGGATAATATTGATTTCAACAAAGGCCTAGATTTTCAAACCGCTGGCAACATAGAGTCAAAACAATATGGCTACCATGGTTATTGGGCAAAAGATTTTACATCTTTAGATGAACATTTAGGTGATATCGAAACATTCCAAAAGCTAATTGAAAAAGCACATGATCGTGGAATTAAAATTATGCTAGATGTGGTTGTGAATCATGCTGGATATGGAATGGATGGAGATTTTTGGGAAACTTGGAAAGGTGATAGCGAAAATCTTCCTACAGTGGAAGAGTTAGTTCCATTTAAAGAAATGTTACGCACAGTTGATGAAGATCCAACTGTTAGAGGAGAGCTTGATAACTTACCAGATTTCAAAACGGAAGATCCAAAAGTCCGTCAAAAAATCACTGACTGGCAAACAGCTTGGCTTGAGAAGGCAAGAACAGATCGTGGAGACACAATCGATTACTTCCGAATTGATACGGTAAAACATGTAGAAGATGCAACATGGCAGGAGCTGAAAAACGATCTTACGGCCATAGATCCAAACTTCAAAATAATTGGGGAATATTGGGGAGCGAGCATAACAAATGATGGTGGCTATCTAGGGACAGGTCAAATGGACTCACTACTAGATTTTGAATTCAAGGAAAAAGCCAAATCCTTTGTGGAAGGAAATATCGATCAAGTTGAAACATACTTACAAGATCGAAACAATAAACTAACCAATACTGCAACACTAGGCCAATTTCTTAGCAGCCATGATCAAAATGGCTTTTTATCAGAATATGTCCAAGGTGATGTAGGAAAATTAAAAGTCGCATCAGCTCTGCAAATTACATCAAAAGGTCAGCCTGTTATTTACTATGGTGAAGAACTGGGTAGATCAGGAAAATCTGATTGGGAAAAAGATGCTAATGGCAATGTAATAGCATTTGGCCAAAACCGGGATGACATGCCATGGGAACTTTATGAAAATGAAGACCCTAAAGCAATAGAGCTTCACCGCCACTATGCAACACTGCTAAATATTCGTGAAGATTACTCAAAAGTATTTTCTAAAGGAACACGTGAAAAGATTGCAGGTGGAGATGCAGAAAAATATCTTGTTTTTGAACGAGAATATAAAGATGAAAGTGTCTTAGTTGGTCTTAATACTGCCAGTGAAGAAAAACAAATAACGTTCAAGGTTGACTATGCTGTCAATACAACTTTAACAGACCTATACAATAATAATGAATATGTTGTAAATAATAAGCAAGAAGTAACTATTAAACTTCCGTCAAAGGAGAATGGTGGAACTGCTGTTTTAACATTTGTATCCAAAAAAACGGGAAAAGATCGAGGGAAAAAGCCAGGTGATAAACCAGGAGCTAATAAGCCGAAAAATAAACTTGGAAACAAACATAAATGACAAACTTTCTTCAACAGCAACAACTTATTTATATCAAGTTGTAATTAGGAGCATAAATGCTGGTTTAAATAAAAAACTTGGTGATAGCTATCTATCACCAAGTTTTTTTCATAATCTATATGAAGTGAGAAAGCCATTCAAAACAAACTAAGCCTTCTTTCGAACAGTTTTTGTTTTCTTTTCAGTTGTCCCACCTGTCTTTGGGGATGGGGTGTCATCTCCAACAGCTTTAGCGGGCTTTGCTTTTGGTTTTGCCTTTGTTTGTGGTTTTTTCGTTTTTTCGATACTTGCTTGGAGGGCACTCATTAAATCAACAACATTTTGCCGCGGTGCAGTTTCAGTTGGTGTTTTGCCTTCATCTTGGTTCACTTTTCTCTCAATTAATTCTTGTAAGGCTAATCGATAATCGTCTTTGTACTTTTCAGGTTCAAACGTTGTTGTTAATTGATCAATAAGCATAATAGCAGTTTCTAGCTCCTTGTCACCAACCTCAACCTTTTCTGGAACACTAGGCACTTCTTTTACATTTCGGACTTCGTCTGGATAATGGACGGTTTCCATCACAATACAGTTTTGATAAACACGGACCATTGCAAGCTGCTGCTTGGAGCGGATCGTAATTTCAGCGATTCCAATTTTCCCTGATTTTGTTAGAGCTTCTCTAAGTAAACCGTATGCTTTTCCTCCATTTTCCCCAGGGCCTATAAAATAAGACCGATTAAAAAAGATGGGGTCAATATCCTCCATTTTTACAAAATCGATAATTTCAACTGTTTTATCTTCGTGCTCATCTTTTAATTCCTTGAGCTCTTCATCTGTTAGCACCACATATTTTCCCTTAACATATTCATAGCCTTTTACAACATCATCAGCTTTTACTTCTTCATCACAATTTGGACATTTTTTTTCGTATTGTATTGGGCTATGACATTTCTTATGAAGCGTTCTTAGTTTAATGTCTTTATCTTCCGTTGCCGCATAAAGTTTGATAGGTATGTTTACTAACCCGAAACTAATGGAGCCTTTCCACATTGTATGCATCATAATCCCCTGCCTTATGTTGTAAGTTTCCTGCTTTTATTTTCAGCTTTAGGCAAGAATTTCATAAGTAGAAATAGCTGCCAATTGAATTAGAAAATCGATAATTGCTGAAGGATAATAATGATAATCCCAAGAATCCATACATAAACAGCAAAGATTTTTAATGATCTATATTTAACAAAAGTGATCATAAATTTCACAGCAATATAACCGAAAAGGGCGGATGATAAAGTAGCAATAAACATTGATAGAAGGCTAATTTGTGGTACTGTACCTGCTACCATATCCTTTAATTGAAAAATAACTCCTCCACATATAGCTGGTATAGACAATAAAAATGAAAAATAAGCAGCTGCTTCTTTGTCCATTTTTCTTAGAAGTGCACCGACGATCGTCATACCGGATCTAGAGATAGCTGGAAAAATGGCCAGTGCTTGAAAGCTTCCAATAAAAAAAGAATCAAATAACGAAATGTTGTCTACTTTTTTTGCTCCATTTTTAATCGAATCAGCAAACCATAAAAAGAACCCGGTAATTAAGAATTCCCAACCAATCGAAATTCCTGACTTTGAGAGACTGTCAAAATAATCACTAAACAACACACCTGCTATAACAGCAGGAATCGTTCCAACAACTAAAAGTGCTGATATCCGACTAAAGGGGTTTTTTACTAATTTCATCAAAATATCTTTATAATAGACAACTAATGCTATAAGAGTACCTAGGTGAAGCATAGTATCTAAAAATAAGCCAGCTTCTTCCAATCCGAAAAAATGTCGACCTAAGTATAGATGTCCAGTGCTGCTTATTGGAATAAATTCCGTTAAACCTTGTATAATTCCTAAAATGACTGCCTGTACCCAATCCATGTTCATCCCCCTCAAAAACAATGCTTGTCTTTATTCATGAATATGAAGAATAGATCTGCTTATAGAACAATTTATTAAACGAATTTAATAAGAAACGAAGAAAAATATTTGACAATTAAACAGAGAAGCACGTATGATAAAAGTAACTTCATATTCTTCTTTCAAAGGGGAGTAGCGTTCAGGGAAACCTGAAAACAAAGTCGTCATTTCATGGATCTCTTCCATCGGCTTTGTTGGCATGATCGGAACGGTTAAACATGCTTAGCAAGACCTTTGCCTTTATTGGCAAGGGTCTTTTTTTGTTGTCCTATTGCAAATAAAGGGTATAAGAAGAAAATACTACTTAGGCATAGGAGGAGAAAAAAATGGATGTGGCATTACTATTGGAATACGGTTGGGTATTATTAGTTTTAGTAGCATTAGAAGGGATTTTAGCAGCAGATAATGCATTAGTTATGGCTGTCATGGTTAAGCATTTACCTGAGGATCAAAGAAAGAAGGCATTATTTTATGGGCTTGCAGGTGCCTTTGTATTACGATTTGGTGCATTGTTCCTCATTTCATTCCTTGTCAATGTTTGGCAAGTTCAGGCAATAGGGGCAATTTATCTACTCTATATTTCGATCAACCATATCGTGAGAAAATTTGTGGTAAAGAAAAGCGAGCAGCATAAGGTCGTGAAAAAGGAATCAGGCTTTTGGGGCACAGTCCTTAAGGTGGAGCTTGCAGACTTAGCGTTTGCAGTTGACTCAATTTTGGCTGCAGTAGCACTTGCAGTTACTTTACCTGCAACAACTTTACCTGTAATAGGCGGTCTTGACGGAGGACAATTCCTAGTTATATTAGCCGGTGGTATTATCGGAATTGTGATCATGAGATTTGCAGCAACGTACTTTGTAAAACTTTTAAAGAAAAAACCAAATCTAGAAACTGCTGCTTTTTTAATTGTAGGCTGGGTAGGTGTAAAGCTTGCTTTATACACACTTGCACACCCGCAAATCGACGTCATCTCAAAACATTTTATTGAATCTGCCACTTGGAAAATCATTTTCTGGATTATCCTTGCTGCAATTGCTGTTGGAGGATGGTTCTTATCAAAGGATATAAATAATGAAAAGATAATTGATGAAGAGACAATAAATAAAGCAAGCAATGATTTTTAAGTTAGCAAAAGAGTAAGGAATCCGATAGTAGGTCGGATTCTTTTTTTTGAATTTTAAGGGATTAAAAGCAGCATCAATATAGAAAGGACAATAAATATATCAAATGTGTAACATTTTATAGGTCTAAATTCACATTCAGCATATTTTTTTGTGAAATATGATTTTAACACCCTTAAGTTAAATTATCGTGACGTAACTATTTAATGAACGGAAGAAAAGGTGAGGGAGGTAAAGCGATAAAGCTGAAATTGATTAATGTTTTTCAGGTCTTTCCGTGTCCATTCAACATGTTGTGTGAGTTTGTGTGGTGTTCTAAATGAAAAAGTCTTTGCTTTTTTGTATGATCGATCGGTTTAAAATCAATAGGTCTAAAGTACTCTATTTTGTAATAATTGACTTCCTTTTGTAGAATTCAGAAAAATAGTTTCATATTTCTTCCTTTGCGATCCCCTATTAAATTAGCTATTATTAACAAAGTAATAAAGGGGAAACAGAGGTGAACATCCCAATGCTTAGCCTTTTGTTTAGACTAGGTAAAAAGAAACGAACATTAGAAGAAACGGTTCTCCAAATACAAAAGGGAGATCAACATTTACAGAATGAATTAATTGAACAATATAAACCATTTGTAGCTAAAACAGTTTCATCTGTTTGTAAACGATACATTAGTGAAAATGATGATGAATTTAGCATTGGTCTAATTGCGTTTAATGATGCTATTGAAAAATATTCAACTGATAAAGGGAGCTCATTACTAGCTTTTGCAGAACTTGTCATTAAAAGAAAAGTTATTGACTATATACGTAAGGAAGCTCGTCATCCATATACGGTTCATCTTGAGTTACAAGAGCATGAAGAGGGAGAATTTTCCCAGAGCAAAATTGAATCGGACTTATCAATTGATGAATATACAAAAGAACTTGAACAAGAACATCGAAGAGAAGAAATTATTTATTTTCAGCACTGCTTAAAAGACTTTCAATTAACATTTGCTGAAATTGTTGACCAATCTCCAAAACACTTTGATGCCAGACAAAATGCGATATTAGTCGCTGCAGAATTGGTCAATGATGAGAAACTGCGAAATATTCTTTTCGCAAAAAAACAGCTGCCAGTGAAACAGCTTGAAGCGAAAGTATCAGTTAGTCGTAAAACCATAGAGAGAAATAGAAAATACATCATAGCTATGGCCATCATTCTTTCAGGAAATTTCGTCTATTTAAAAGATTATATAAAAGGGGTGCTAGATTCATGAAAAGAGGGGTCGTCGTAGAGCTCGATGATGACTTTGTTACACTGCTTACCCCAGATGGGCAATTTTTAAAGGCTTCAAATAATGAGGGTAATTATAAATTAGGTGAAGAAATTTCTTTTTTTCCTTTAGCGGATAAACGTGAAGAAGCTGCATCACGAACAAAAAGGGCAACCAATAAAACCTTTTTCGATCATTTTCGTACTCGTACAGCAAGGGTGGGAGCTTTATCAGCAGTAGCCATCATATTTTTTATGATTAGTTTTCTACCTTTTTTTAACAATGATAAAGTTTATGCATACATGTCAATTGACATAAACCCTAGTTTTGAAGTGAGTCTTGATGATGATTTAAAGGTGATTTCATTAGTACCGCTTAATGAAGAGGCGAACAGCATAATTAATAACCTTGGCGATTGGAAAAAAAAGCCGCTTAATGAAGTGGTACAAATAATTGTGAATGAATGTAAGTTAGATGGATACGTTTATCCTGGCAAAGAAATTGTCATCACTACGGTAATGAATGAAGGTGATAAGAATATTGAAGATGCGCTTCAAGAAGGTATAACTGAAATCAGTTCTACGATTGAAGAAGAGGAAATGGTCGTAAAAACGATTGAATCAGATTTAGAAACAAGAGATAAAGCACAAAAACAAGGGGTTTCGACCGGAAAATATATAGAACTTGTAGAACAAAAGAAACAGGAAGAAAGTAAACAGGCTCCTAACAAAGAGACAGAACTATTACCACCAACTGTTCAAGAAAAAAAACAAGGAACAAGTAGTACTCCGTTTAACTTCGAAAAAGAAAGCAATAAGCCCGATAAAATCGTTACTGAGACAGAAGGAATAACTCCGGAAACGAAGGGGAAATTGAATGAAGCTAAGGAAAAGCTAAAAGAGAATGCTTCAAAAAGCAATCAAGACTTTCAAAAAAAACAAAGCAAAAATCAAAACAAAGAGAATAATAATGGCCAAATTACTAAACAAAAGCAACAGGAACGTAAGGAAGGGCAAAAAAAAACGAATAATGATCTTGGAAATAACGTAAACAAAGATAACGGACACAAAGAAAATAAAGCTATAAAAAATAATGGCTCAAGCAAAGAAAATAAAACTATAAAAAATAATGGCTCACACAAAGAAAATAAAGCAATTAAAGAAGAGTGCAAAAACAATAACGAACAAAATCAAAGTGAACAAAACAACCATAATAAAAAGAATCGAGAAGATTAATAAGGGCTTAATCGAATGTCTATACAAAAGGCTGATCCATTTGATCAGCCTTTTTGCCATGTGTTATTCAGTTCTTTGTCCGTTTAACTGCGACTGTGCTTGTGCTACAAGGCGTTTTGTGATTTCTCCACCCACTGATCCATTCGCACGAGACACAGTATCTGAGCCTAAATGTACCCCAAATTCTTGAGCAATTTCATATTTAATTTGATCCAGAGCTTGTTCAATCCCTGGGACAAGTAATTTATTGCTGCTTCTAGCCATATTTTAAGCACTCCTTTTATTGTAATTGCTAATAGCATATAAAGATTTCCTTTATATCCTTACTGTTAAGGTTTCTTTAAGTATGGATATCTATACTGGAAATCTTTAGAGGAGCCTAGATAAATGAGATACCTATAGATCATTTATATATAGTTGAGCCCTCGTTTGGAGATGTGAAGCCAATACAGCTAAAACTGTTGTCACTAAGATCCTTCGAATTGTATGAAATTGGTCTTCTGTTAAGTTTGAAGAAATCCGGGGTGAAAATTTTATTTGGTTATCTATCTGTTCTTCAAGTGTTGAATCACTTTCTGAAAAAGTGTCCAAGCTTTCTAGAATAGACCCATATATTCCATAAAAAGTGATCGGACTCATTAAATCATCACTACGATCTGAAAGCGTATTAAAGACCTCTGTTAGTACATTGCGAATTTTTTCAAAGTCAAAAGTTGTTTTTAAATCTTTTACAATTAATAGCATAGCGGCTTGTTCTATTGAATATTTTTTACCAAGTTCAGGTTGTCCAATTAACTCTTTTATATCCCGTTTAATCCAATTTTGAATGGAGGTGGACTTTAAAGAGGTTAATTCACAAAGATTGGCTAAAGATACAATTTCATTTGTTGATAAACCATATTCAAGATGGCTTTTTCTTTTACTTGCCTTTATTATGAAACTGGGAATGTTCTTTTCATTAGATATCGATCTTTTTAAAGCTTCTTCAATAATATGTAATGGAGTTTGTTGTGACTGACCTTTTAAGGCATATAAAAGCTTTGTCATTTGTACTCTTGATAATTGGAAAGACATCATGACACCTCATTTCGAGAATCTAAAGTTTGCTTCGAATATCATTGTAAAGGATTTAACAAAATCGTGAACGATTTATTAAATGTAAATTTTCTTCCTTGCTTTTTATGAAAAATGTTTTTATAATTTTTATTATAATATAAGTTCATGTGAACTTGAAATATGGAGGTCTGTATGGCGAAAAGAATTTTTCTCTTTCTTTTATCAAATATTTTAGTTATCACCACTATTGGTATAGTTTTATCCCTATTAAATGTATCACCATATCAAACAGCAGGAGGTGGCCTGGATTTAGTTAGCCTCCTAATCTTTAGTGCAGTTGTTGGTTTTACAGGTTCATTTGTGTCATTAGCGATGTCACGCTGGATGGCCAAAATGATGATGGGGGTAAAAGTATTAAATCCTGATAGCTCGCTTTCTCCAGCTGAAAGAGAGTTAGTCGATCGAGTTCATCGATTATCTAGAGCAGCTGGTCTTACAAAAATGCCTCAAGTAGGTATTTATCAATCTCCAGAGGTCAATGCGTTCGCTACAGGTCCTTCAAAGCGCCGCTCATTGGTGGCAGTTTCAACTGGACTCTTACATGAAATGGACGATGCTGCTGTTGAAGGGGTTGTTGCTCATGAAGTAGCACATATTGCAAACGGTGATATGGTGACAATGACGTTATTACAGGGAATCGTCAATACTTTTGTTGTATTCTTCGCACGTATTGCAGCTTGGCTTGTATCTCGCTTTGTAAGAGAGGATTTAGCTCCAATCGTTCATTTTGTTGCTGTGATCATATTCCAATTGGTCTTTTCAATTCTTGGAAGCTTAGTGGTGTTTGCCTTCTCAAGATATCGCGAATACCATGCGGACAGAGGGGGAGCAGATTTAGCTGGTAAGGATAAAATGATTCATGCACTCCGTTCCCTTAAACTGTATACACAGCGTGTAACAGATGACCAGGCATCGTTATCTACATTAAAAATTAACAGTAAAAAAGGAATGTCGTTATTTTCGACACACCCTGATTTAGATGATCGTATCAGCAGATTAGAAGCAAAATAAAGGTGAGAAGGATGGCTTAGTCGTCATCCTTTTTCCTTTTTATATCAACAGATATATTTGATACATAGAGATGGTAAGTTTTGAAACCATTACAAAAGAAATTTACCTTTTCAATTCTTACAATATTCTTTATGATAGGAAACATGGGTGCATCAAGGTGCCTGTTTATACTGTAATTTGAACGATAGGATAGGAATGAATGAGATATGAGTAAAATAAAGCATCGATTACAATCGTTAACACCTGTGCAATTAATCGTTTCCTATTATTTTTTAGCTGTGACGGTATCTGTTTTATTGTTAAGTTTGCCAATGGCGCATAAGCCAGGCGTTGAATTTGCATTTATTGACCGACTTTTTACTGCGGTAAGTGCTGTTAGTGTAACGGGGTTGACCGTCATGTCTACAGCTGACACATTTAGTGTTCCCGGTATATTTATACTGGCATTTGTGTTGCAGTTTGGTGGAATCGGCATTATGACACTAGGGACATTTGTGTGGCTAATAATGGGGAAAAAAATTGGGTTAAAAGAAAGACAATTGATCATGACAGACCAAAATCAAGTTAACTTATCTGGGATTGTGAACTTAATTCGCCAAATCATTGTTCTTATCCTACTAATAGAATTTCTTGGTGGATTAGTACTGGGGACTTATTTTCTAAAATATTACTCCACTTGGCAAGAAGCATATTTACAAGGATTCTTCACATCAGTTAGTGCAACAACAAATGCCGGATTTGATATAACTGGACAGTCCATGGTTCTTTTTGCTCACGATTATTTTGTCCAATTTATCGTTATAATCTTAATTGTATTAGGTGCAATAGGTTTCCCGGTTTTAATTGAAGTGAAGGATTTTTTATTTAGTAAAAATAAAAGATATCGATTTACTTTGTTTTCAAAGTTAACAACCATTACATTTTTTGCCCTTATTTTCGTTGGAACGATTGCAATTGCATGCCTAGAATACTCTTATTTCTTTAAGGGAAAAGAGTGGCATGAAACCTTCTTTTATTCATTGTTTCAATCAACAGCTACTAGAAGTGCTGGTTTAGCAACAATGGATGTGAGCTTATTTACAGAGACGACGTTATTAATTTTGTGTGCGTTAATGTTTATTGGAGCTTCTCCAAGTTCAGTGGGAGGGGGAATAAGGACAACAACCTTTGCCTTAAATTTATTATTTCTTTTTCATTTTGCAAGAGGGAATAAATCAATCAAGATATTTAAGCGTGAACTTCATGTGGAAGATTTAAATAAATCTGTTGTTGTCACAATGATGGCCCTTCTAATCTGTTTTAGTGCAGTTGTGATTCTAACGAGAACAGAAACTTTCCCGTTTATCGCCATATTATTTGAAGTCTGCTCTGCTTTTGGTACGACAGGCTTATCAATGGGAATTACACCGGAGCTTAGTACAATCGGCAAGATCATTATCATGATCTTAATGTTTATCGGTCGTATTGGAATATTAACATTTCTCTATCTCTTAGGAACAAAGGAGAAAAAAGATAACTTTCATTATCCTAAGGAAAGAGTTATTATAGGGTAGATATAATTGAAAATACTAACTATAAGGCGAATTTTTTGAAGGATTCGCCCTTTCGTTTTTGGTTAATAAATGATAAGAGTCAGGCAGAAGTTAGCATAGTTTTTCCAGCTAAAGTGGATAAAACTAATTGATAATAGTAACGAAGATAATGGAGTGATTTAATGAGTAAAGCCAAGGGTAAAGGCGGAACAGGCAGAGGAACAGGAAAAAAAGGTTGGAATCGTTGGCAAGCTAGTGCTAACAAAGCAAAAAGTGCCAAACCATATAAAAGTAAAGGCGTTAAGAATGAAAATGGCACAAAGACAAGTAATAAAAGAGAAGCCGATGAAAATTAGTTGTTGATTTTGAATAGCTGCAAATTACATTTCAATGAATAAACCGGTGTAATATTTAAAAATGGTAAAACGTAGAGGCATTATAACTTCTGCGTTTTTTAGTTGTCTACAAAAATGATAATGAAACAACTTATGAATTTGTAAAATTTAATCTAACTATTTAAAATCAGGTCTACCAATATTTGGATGATTCTTTTTTGATTTCATTTTTAAGAGATTTGTTACGTTCTTTTCGAAAAAAAGTCAGTTGTTATGAATTGATGACAACGTAATCTTTGGTACAATATGTAAGAAGGAGGGAGCGCAATGAAAAAAGGTTTAGCGGCACTTGTCTTTTTCGGTTTGATGATGCTTTTAAGTGCGTGTACAGAAGCACCAACTGCTGCAGACCGGTTTTCTGAATACATAAAACTATGGAATGAACAAAGGTTTTCAGAAATGTACGATAAACTTTCGTCAAGTTCCAAGAAAACCATAACAAAAGACGAGTTTGTTAGTCGTTATGAGGGTATTTACGAAGGAGTGTCTGTAAAAGATCTAAAGATTGAGTTTGAGATGCCAGAAGAAGAAGAGATCGATAAAGAGGCAACAAAGGCCACTTATCCGTTTTCACTTTCAATGGAAACATTAGCAGGTCCAATCACTTTTGATCAGGATGTAGATATTGTCAAAGAAGAGACTGAAGATGGAGAAGATTGGTTTGTTCAATGGTCACCATCGATGATTTTTCCGGAATTAGAAGGGAATGAGGAGGTTAGAGTAAGAAGTATAGCACCTGAACGCGGCCAAATCTTTGATGAAAAAAATAATGGTCTTGCTGTAAATGGATTGGCATATGAAATTGGCATTGTACCAGGTAATCTTCCGGAAAATCGGGATGAGACGATTCAATCTATCGCTGAATTACTTTCATTAAAAGTGAAAGAGGTAGAAGATAAACTATCACAAAGTTGGGTCCAACCTGAATATTTCGTTCCAATTAAAAAGATTGATCCACAAAACCAGAAATTACTAGAGAAATTAATCGCGATTCCATCTGTCCAAAAAAAAGATGTCCCAGCAAGATTTTATCCTTATGGTGAAGCGGCTGCTCATTTAACGGGGTATATTGGGAGTATTACAGCTGAGCAGCTTGAAGAATTAAAAGATGAAGGGTATTCCAGTCAGTCACTTGTTGGTAAGGCTGGATTGGAACAAGTATTTGAATCACGTTTAAAAGGTGAGACAGGTTACACGATTTACATCGAAGGAACAGATAAGGTTATTGCTGAAAAACCGCCAGTAAACGGGGAGGATATTAAAGTAACAATTGATGGAAAGCTGCAAAAACAATTATACGATCAGTTAAAAGGTGAAGCAGGAACAGCGGTTGCAATGGATCCTTTAACTGGTGAAACATTAGCATTAGTAAGCAGTCCTTCTTATAACCCGAATGAATTTATCTATGGTTTATCATCCTCTGAATACACTGCATTATCAAAGGATCCACTTAAGCCGTTAATGGCTCGGTTTAATAAAACGTTTTCACCTGGGTCTTCATTAAAACCAATTATTGCATCTATAGGCTTAGAAGCAGGTGTATTAAATCCTGAAGAGGAGAAACAAATAAATGGAAAAACATGGAGGAAAAATAGCAGCTGGGGGAATTATTCCATTACAAGAGTGTCAGAGACTGACTCAAACGTAAATTTAAAAGATGCACTAATCTACTCAGATAATATATACTTTGCTCAATTAGCTCTGGATATAGGAGCAGAGGGAATGGTAAATGGATTGAAAAAGTTTGGATTTGAAGAAGAAATCGACTTTCCTTTTCCAATCTCAACCTCAACTATTTCAAATGAAAATCTTTCAAATGAACAGCTATTGGCTGATTCCGGTTATGGTCAGGGAGAGATTTTAATGAGTCCATTTCATTTAACTGCAGCATATACAACATTTGTGAACAACGGAAATATGGTAAAACCATATCTTGAAGTGAAGGATGAGGCAAATACAACTTTTTCGAAAGAAAAGATCATCTCAGAAGACAATACAAACATCATCCTTACAAACTTAGAAGAAGTTGTCAATGATCCAAACGGTACGGCTTATAAGCCGATAGTAGAAGGACTTCAATTAGCCGGAAAAACAGGAACAGCTGAACTGAAACAATCGAAAGATGATCAAACAGGCAAAGAAAATGGCTGGTTTGTAGGCGTAAATACAAACAATCCAAAACTTCTCGTTACAATGATGATCGAAGATGTAAAAGATAGAGGCGGAAGCCATTTCGTGGTTCCTAAGGTAAAAGAAGTATTTAAGCAATATCTCACAAATGAATAAAATCGTCATAAGATGACTCAAATGAAAAGGGGATTTTCATTACGAGTCATCTTTTTTTACATGAAAGTTAGTCACTATCATAACTAACATCTTTATCAGGGTGCATAAAAGGAACTCCGTTAGGTTTTCGTTTTTCCTCAAGTAATTCTCTATTTTCAGGTGTATTCCATCCGATATCATTTGTAGGGTGTACCCACTGATCTTCGGCCATAATAGCGGGATCAATATCATCACTCCAATGATTTAAAGGAGAATTTTCTGAATTATAAAAGCTATCTCCGATCATCACTCCGTAGTCATTCACGAAAGGTTTCTCCATTTTCATACCAGTACCCTTCCAAGAGGGTGCATGGATTTGATGTGGTAATGTTTCATCAAGTGAAAATTTGTCTTCGTTTTCTTTCTTCACATATATCACCTTTCTTTCTTTATTTACTTTTAGGATATCCAACCATAGGGGGAGTGTGCTTTCCGATTTCTTCCTCTAATAGAAATCGGAAATAACGAGAAAATAAAAAGGTAGTATCTTGAAACTTATCATTTGAGGTGAGTATATTGAAGAGAAAAGCTTTTCGAAATCAGGCTGTAAAACATAATAATACGCCAACAGAAAGTCTTCCAGATGTGGAATTTGCTGAAATTAATGATGATGAAAATCCAATTAAGGGTGCAAATCGAAATTCGAAACATGGAAAGCAAGGGAAATCATCATGACACGTAAAAAAATGAAAAGCAAAGATATGCAAAATCATAAAATTCCTACTGATAAAGATTTGCTGCAAGAGGAATTCGGGCATGAAATGGGAGACGTAAATGCATCTCAAATTTATGGTGCTCTAGAAGGGAATAAAAAGAAAGAAAAGAAAAAGTGAGAGGGCTTCTCTCACTTTTTTTTTGGTATGAAATTTTTGAACACTATAGTTATCGCTTTGACATCCAGCTCCGAAGCACAGGACGTGCAAGTGCAGTCGTGGAGATTGACGTCTCGATTTAAGACTTCCTCTAGGGACTAGCTAATTTA